>Ga0256901_1000303_pt1 | contig 29882 bp, 15 predicted proteins | sample MC6MC0689MT_FD_190200 | JGI IMG/M metagenome (GOLD analysis project Ga0256901, IMG submission 190200) | Metatranscriptome of enriched soil aggregate microbial communities from Iowa State University, Ames, United States - MC6-MC0689-MT... | ecosystem: Environmental > Terrestrial > Soil >... | reverse complement strand
TCTGGGACTTCTTGGACTATGCACGTATACCGCACAACTGAAAACCAAGGAAATTGGCATCAGAAAAGTCCTCGGAGCAACGGTCTTCAATATTATGCAAATGCTGAATAAAGAATTTTTGCTTTTGATCATTATTGCTAATATTATCGCACTTCCTGTCGCGTTATATTTCACTTCGAACTGGCTAGATGGATTTGCCTTTAGAACAACAGTGCCCATAACCATATTTTTAGGTGCAGGCTTCCTAACGATTATGATTGCCCTGCTTACTGTTAGTTTCCAATCGATCAAAGCAGCTATTGCCAACCCCATCAAGAGTTTAAAAGACGAATAGCTTGTACTCATAAAAATCAACTCTTTATATACTGGACAATTAATCAGTACACCAAAAACAATAACATAACCATCAAACACCGCCATGATTAAATTATTTTTGAAAACCGCTTTACGCAATCTTAAACGCAACCCCTTAAATACGGCAATCAATATTTTGGGTTTAGCACTTGGGTTTACTGTTGCCCTGATAAGTACTTTATGGGTACTGAAACAATTTTCATTTGATAAGCATTACAGCAATTATCAACATATTTATCAGATCATGATGACGGGAACTTTCAATGATGAGAAATCTACTGATCGCTCCACTCCCATTCCCCTGGTCAAAACGATAACATCGGATTTCAAAAATGAGATGCCAGATGCAGCTTTGGTCACCAATATGGAAAGCAATAACATCAAAGTAGGCGAAAAAAAGCTAAATGCACCTGGGTTTTATGCGATGGGAAAATTTGCCGAACTATTTGCCCTCGAATCCGTGCAAGGCAATAGTAGTACACCGAGCAGTCCATCCACCATCATTGTGTCCGAGTCTCTCGCCAAACGACTGTTCGATAAAACCGATGTCATCGGGAAAATTCTTCGGCTGAATGGGAGGGAACAATATACTATTCAGGGTGTGTATAAAGATATTCCTGAGAACAATACCTTTTATGGTTTGGATTATGTGTTGCCATTCGTCGATTATCTCGCTAAAAACCAAGGGATAGAAGAGAGCTGGTCTAGTTGCTATTTTAGCACCTTCGCCAAGATCGACAATGCTGTCTTTGTTCCCGCTTTGGAAAACAGACTAACGAATATCATCAACAAAAAACTGACGGATATAAAACCTGAGATCCTGTTACACCCCATGTCCAAATGGCATTTATACGATTCTTTTAAAAATGGAAAGAACGTGGGTGGGCAGATTCAGTATGTATGGATGTTTGCCTGGATAAGTATCTTTATTCTCTTATTGGCCAGTATAAATTTTATTAATCTCAGTACAGCCCGAAGCTTAAAAAGGGGAAAGGAAATTGGTATTCTAAAATCTGTTGGAGTCAATCGCCGACAACTTATCGCTGGCTTTCTAGTTGAATCGACGCTAGCGGTATGTTTCGCCTTTTTGATCGCCATATTATTGGCCACAATGCTTCTCCCTTGGATAAATACCATCACCAATACCGTATTGCAGGTTCCATTTACGCGTATTCAATTCTACTTATATTCCTTTTTGGGTGTTTTCTCTATCGGGATTCTGGCCGGGCTCTATCCTGCACTTTTTTTATCCTCTTTCAATCCAATTATTGCGCTAAAAGGAAAGATGAACATCGGCAAACAGGGATTCAATGCCAGAAAGGGAATGGTTATCGTACAATTTGCGATTTCCATCTTTCTGATGATTGCAACCTATCTGGTGATAAAACAATTGCACTATACAAAGGATCGTCCGATTGGTTATAAAAGCTCAAACTTAGTCAACATCACTAGTAGTAGTCAATTAATTTCCAAAAACTTTGAGGTTTTAAGAGAAGAACTGATCGGTCAACGTTTGATTCAGGAGGCCTCACTTACTTCGAATTTTGTAAACAAACTCACTTTAACTGGCGGTGGTTTTAACTGGCAAGGAAATGAAACAAAGGAAGGATCCATTATGGGAATTTTCACCATCGACGAAAACTTTGCCAAAACGGTACAATGGGATTTTTTGAAGGGAAGAAATTTCTCCAAAGATTTCAAGACAGATTCCACAGGAGTAATCATCAATGAGGCAGCGGCCAAATTTATGGGAGTTACCGATCTGACAAGCAAACAGCTTTCTAGGAGTGGAATCAACTATACGATTATTGGTATTATACAGAATACCTTATCCGAATCCCCATTCAAGTCGATTACACCTACTGCCTATTTTCTTGATTTTCTACCAAAAAATAAAATAACACTCAGACTGAATGAGCAGCAAGATATCAGTCAGACGATGAAAGCAATCGCTCAACAATTCAATCGTTTTGATCCAGATCTCATCTTTGATTATGCTTTCACAGATAAAGAATATGCCAAGCAATTTGAACAAATGGAAATGATCAAAAGCCTGACCAGTATTTTTACGGGGCTTGCCATACTGATTTCTTGTCTTGGGCTATATGCATTGGTTGCATTTCTAACCGAGCAACGTGAAAAAGAAATTGGTATTCGTAAGGTTCTTGGCGCATCAGAAGTTGGTTTATGGAAATTATTATGCACCGAATACCTCTGGTTGACATTGATCGGTTTCCTCGTAGCAGCTCCTCTGGCCTATCTGTTAATGGAAACATGGCTCGACGATTATGTTTATCGTATTTCAATTAGTTGGACAGTATTTGTCTTTACGGGATTAACTGCACTGGGCATCACCCTAATAACGGTAAGTTATCAAGCCATTAAAGCAGCATTGGCTAACCCCGTCATCACATTACGGAACGAGTAGAGCCACATGTTCGGCGACGGACAACAGACTGTCCGTTTCCGAACATATAACAGGGCTACAAAAATAAAATATCAATTAATAATCAACAAGTTACACTTATGGCAAACGAATTGAATTAGCTATTTCTATTGTGCATGATCAGCAAAAAGCTATCTATTTGGATAAACGACTTTGCAAGACAGAAAATTATGAAAAAGCTACAAAACTCAATACGATGATTAAGAACTACCTAAAAATTGCCTGGCGGAATCTTTGGAAAAGTAAGAGCTATTCTATTATTAATATCATTGGACTTTCCATCGGCATGACTGCTGTATTGATTATCGGCATATGGGTGCAAAATCAATTACAGTTTGACAATTTTTATAGTGATAAAGAGAACTTATATAAGATCTGGATTAAAAGCCAGAATGATGAGGGAAAAGTAGGTATGAATGAGATTACTTCTGGACGAGCAGCACGTGCTCTTGTGGAAGACTATCCAGAAGTCGAACATGCTGCGCGTATGTATTGGAGTACCACTAGACTGATATCTTTTGATGACAAAAAAATCAAATCCAAAGGAAATGAAGTCGATCCAGATTTTATCCGGATGTTTGATTTTAAACTCCTTAAAGGAAATGGTGAGCAAGCTTTACAGGAAACAAAAAATATTATTCTTACAGAAAGCTTGGCTAAAAGCATATTTGGTGACATAGATCCATTGAATAAAACTATCATACTTGATAATAAGGAGCCTTATCAGGTTTCTGCTGTTATGCAGGATCTTCCAAATAATACAAGTTTTGATTTCACCTACCTGATCCCTTTAGCCGATGCTAGCAAATATTCACCAAATTGGAATACAATCACATTCTCAAGTTACGTACAATTAAAGGCGGGAACTAATATTGACGCTTTTAATAAAAAGCTTGTCAACATAATTGAGAAAAAATCCAACAACGAGTTAAAAGGGTCTCTGTTCTTATATCCAATATCCAAAATGCACCTGTATTCAAAATTTGAACAGGGTATTCCAGTTGGTGGAAAAATTGATCAGGTTAAACTTGTTGCGGGTATTGGTTTATTAATTTTATTGATAGCCTGTATCAATTTTATCAATCTCAGTACGGCGCGCAGCCAAAAAAGGGCAAAAGAGGTCGCTATACGAAAAGTTGTCGGGGCACAGCGTTTCAACCTCATTGCACAATTTCTGACAGAATCCCTATTATTGGCGATAATCTCAGGGACACTTGCGATCACATGGACAGTACTGACGCTTCCCCTATTCAAAAAGATATTTGATAAACCGTTGGTACTTGCTTTGTCAGATCCAACAATCTGGTTTTCGTTGATCGGGTTTATTTTTCTAACAGGCATTCTGGCGGGACTATATCCTGCATTTGTACTATCGGCTTTCAAACCAATAAAATCGTTAAAGATATTCGGACAATCAAAAAAGATCCCCTTGAATTTCCGTGAAGTATTGGTCATTTTTCAATTCGGTGTTGCCATCATACTTATTATTGCCACGATTATCGTCCGCAGGCAAATTGAATATGCGGGGCAGCGTGATGTTGGCTATAACATTTCCCAATTGATAGAGATAGGGATGGAAGGTGATATGGGTAAAAATTACGAAGCGATCAAATCCGAACTAATCAACAGTAGAGTTGCTACCGCCGTCACACGTACCGGATCTTCAATCACCAGCTTTGCTGGAAGTGCTTTTGGGGGGTTCTCCTGGACTGGTTCCACACCTGAACAGGAGAAAAAAATGGGCTTTGATCTGGGAAGAGCAGAAAATGATCTTGTCAAAACACTTGGATTAAAACTCACCGCCGGTCGTGATATCGATTATCCAAGATTAGCTAACGATAGCGCTGCTGCATTGCTGAACGAAGCCGCTATCAAAGAAATGAAGCTGGAAAATCCTATTGGAAGCTTTCTAAAATGGGGAGACAATACCTATACCATCGTTGGAGTAATCAACGACTACATTAGCGGTTCTCCTTATAATCCCGTGAAGCCTATGTTTATTTACGCCAACAAGAAGTCCTTGTTCAATCTGGTGATCCGTACCAGCCCGACAACTTCAATGAGCAATCAGCTAAAACAAATCGAACAGATCATTAAAAAATTCAATCCAGCATATCCCTTCGAATATCAATTTGTCGACCAAAAATTTGCGGGTAAATTTAAGGATCAGCAACAGACAGCTCGACTGGCATTCATCTTTTCGGGGTTGGCGATTTTTATATCTTGCTTAGGCTTATTTGGATTAGCGTCCTATATTGCAGAACTAAGAACCAAAGAAATTGGCATCCGCAAGGTACTCGGTGCTTCAGTTAGTGGCATTACAGCCATGCTCTCCAAAGATTTTATCAAATTGGTGATTATTTCCATTTTGCTGGCCTCACCGATTGCTTGGTGGGCAATGAACAAATGGTTGCAAGATTTCTCCTATCGCATTGAGATACAATGGTGGATTTTTGCACTGGCAGGTGCTGCAGCCCTTTTGGTCGCCTTCGTGACAGTAAGTTCACAAGCCATTAGAGCAGCAAATTACAATCCGGTAAAAACATTAAGGGACGAATAAAATTATCCATTACCTATATTTCAATAGAAACACCATGATTAAGACATATATCAAAGTAGCCTGGCGGAATTTACTAAAGAACAAAGCTTTTTCGGCCATTAATATTTTTGGTTTAGCCATCGGTATGGCTGGCGCCTTACTTATTACCCTATGGCTGCAGAATATGTTGGGTACAGACCGTTTTCACGAAAAAAGTGATCGGCTTTATATTATTAGTAACCGCGATACCTATCAAGGCGAATTACAGGCTTGGACAAATACGCCTAAGATCATGGGGCCAACACTGAAATCTGATTTCCCTGAAATCGAAAGTTTTACACGTATCGAGCAGGATGATAAGTTTCTGACAAGCTATGCGGATAAAAATCTAGTTTCCAGCGCCAGCTTTGTCGATCCAGGTTTCTTCAATATGTTCAGCTATCCATTGCTTAAAGGTGATAAAACCAATCCGCTTAAAGATGCAAACTCAGTTGTCATCACAGAAAAATACGCGAAAGCTCTCTTTGGTGATTCGGATCCAATCGGAAAAACCATCAAAATAGAATCAACATATTTAGTGACCGTCCAGGCGATCGTAAAAGACCCCTCCAGTTATAGTAGCATACAATTTGATTATCTGCTTTCATGGGAGCTGGCCAAGAAAATGGGCTATGTAGATGAAAATTGGTCGAACAATTCAACCTACACTTATGTACTGCTACGGGAAGGGACAACATTGGAAAACTTCAATGCTAAAATTAGACTTTTCAGCCAGAACCATATCAATGTAGGTGATAACGAAATCAAGTCAACAAACGAAATCTTTGCATTTCCATACGAAGACACTTATCTCTACAACAAAAGTGAAAACGGATCCTATACGGCGGGAAGAATCCAATTAGTTCATTTATTCACATGGATCGGTGTCTTTATTTTGCTTGTTGCCTGTATCAACTTCATGAATCTCAGTACGGCCCGCTCCGAGAGAAGAGCCAAAGAGGTCGGTGTACGTAAAGTAGTCGGTGCACAAAGAAAAAGTCTGATTCTACAATTTATTGTCGAGAGTATCCTGGTCAGTATGGCGGCGATGATACTCGCTATCATAGCCATCATATTGGTTCTACCTGCCTTTAATAATCTGGTTGAAAAAAATCTCACGGTCTCCATCCTCTCCGGTGATACTTGGTTGTTCTTAATTGGTTTCACGTTGTTGACCGGAGTATTGGCGGGAAGTTACCCTGCATTTTTTCTCTCCTCTTTTAAACCGTTGAAAACATTAAAGGGGAAATTGAACACTTACAGTAAAGGGATCAGTGTACGCTCTATCCTGGTTGTCGTCCAATTCAGCCTCGCAATTATCTTGGTCATAGCGACCGTCATCGTTTCGCAACAGATCCAGCATACCAAGGATCGGGACCGCGGTTATAATGACAATGGGCTTGCTGCGACCCGATTTACGGGTAAACTTAACGGCGGAAAGATCTACCAGACTCTTCGAAATGAATTGTTGGCCAGCAATGCCGTGCTCTCGGTGACAAAAAATATGTCCCCGGTCACAGATCGCTACAGTAATGGCTGGGGCTTCTCCTGGCAGGGTAGTACAGAGAGCGATAAAAAAATCTCCTTCAACCGCTTCAGTACTGACGCCGATGCCGTGAAAACGCTGGGTTTTAAACTTGTTGCTGGACGGGACATAAATATCTATCAATATCCAACAGACAGTAATGCCATGTTACTGACCGAAACAGCGGCCAAACAGATGCGCTTGCAGCATCCGGTTGGGCAAACAATAAACGGTGACGGTCAGGACTGGATCGTCGTTGGGGTAATTAAAGATTTTATCACGGAATCTCCCTTTGAAGCAAGTTATCCAATGGTCATCTTTGGGCCTAAATCCTGGTTTACAAATATCCACTATCGCTTAAATCCAAACAACAGTACTCCTGCGAATTTAAAAACCATCGAAGCCATCTTTAAAAAATTTAATCCAGAATATCCATTTGAGTATAAATTCATCGACGAAAATTTTGAAGCTAAATTCAAAGAAACGCAGTCTATTGGAACGATTTCAATGCTATTTGCTAGCTTGACCATCTTTATTTCCTGTCTTGGTCTACTCGCTTTGATCGCATATATGGCTGAGACACGTATGAAAGAAATCGCGGTTCGCAAAGTCCTCGGAGCAAGTTTGACACAGGTAACTTCATTGCTGTCGGTAGACTTCATTAAATTAGTGATTATTGCTATTCTGATAGCCTCACCCATCGCTTGGTGGGTAATGGACAAATGGTTGCAGGATTATAGCTACCGCATCCAGATACAATGGTATTATTTTGCTTTTGCCGGACTGATGGCAATATTAATCAGTATGGCAACCATAAGTTATCAAGCCATTAAGGCCGCACTTAGCAATCCGGTGAATAGTCTGAGGAATGAGTAAGTTGTAAACTGTAATAAATAGTTTTCAAATTTTAAACCAATAAAGCAACAATGAATACATTTAAACTTACATTACGAAGCATTATTAAAAATAAGCAATATGTCTGGATAAATGTATTCGGTTTGAGCGTCGGCTTAACACTTTGTCTTCTAGTGTCTGCACTCGTTGTTGAAGAAAATTCTTATGACAAAAGTTGGAAAAATGCAGATCGTCTCTTTCGGATCGTAACCCTTGATTCAACTGCGGGACTAGAGCAGCAGATGTCTCAAACTTTTGTGAATCTAAGTTCTGAACTAAGGCGACTATTTCCGGAGGTTCAGAATGAGAGCTATATAGAATCGACAGACATCTATCTAAAAACGGCTAAAGAGTCAACACAATCCATTGCTATACCTGCATTGGAAGCAGAACCAAACATACTGAACCTGCTTAACATCAAGATCCTTGAAGGAAGCCCTAGTCAGCTCATTCAAGGAAAAACAAACCTGCTCGTTGACAGCGAATTCAAAGAAAAATACTTTAAAGGTGAAAATGTGATTGGAAAAGTGATCCAAAGTGCCGACCCATATTCCAATAAAACATACGATTATGTAATCACAGGGGTTATGGAAAAGTTCCCCTACAATTCCACCCTACGGACTTCCGCCATTGTGCTATTACCTAAACTGGCAATGGAACTGCAAAGGGATGGTTCAGGTTATTACAGACAACAGTTTTTGCAGTTGAAATCCGGAACATCAATACCAGACTTCGAGAAAAAAATAAACAGCTGGTATAAGGGTTTTCTCAACCCAGGGGTCAAAAACACGACATCTTTTCGTCTACAGCCCATTCACGACATCTACATGGAACCGTTGAGAAATAACAAAATCAGTGGCAACTCAAAAACAACTAAAATATTTATCGGTGTTGCTATTTTGGTATTGATCATCTCCTGTATCAATTTCATAAATATTTATGCCGTAAGAACAATTAAGAAATTAAAAAACCTGAATATACATAAAGTACTTGGAGCCAGCAGGAACCAAATAATCTGGCGCTTATTATTGGAAACGGTATTGATCTTTTTTACCTCAGCTTTAATTAGTGTGATACTCTTTAAAGCCTGTCTACCTCAACTTGAAAATTTTCTAGGATATGATCTCGCTCATGTGAGATCCATCCAATCAATGTTACTCCCATGCTTTTTGCTAATAGCTGTCCTGCTGGGACTTTTGGTTGGGTTATATCCCGCATGGTTAATCTCTCGGATCAAAAGTTCAGATGCCCTCAAAAACAAACTGTCAAAGGTTCCTAAAGGAGAAATATTGATCAAAAAGATACTTATTTCAATCCAATTTAGCATTTCCATTGTCGTCCTCATCGGACTGATCACCATTAAATCACAGCTAACCTATATTCAGTCTTCGCCTTTGGGAATACAAGTAAAGAATATCCTCAATGCGACTTATTTTAATATGGGAATACATAGTACCGCTGTGAGAGAGGAGATCAGTCAACTTTCAGGAATTGAAGCTGTCAGCATCGCCGCCTGGACTCCAAGTCAAGGATCTGGTTATATGGCAAAAACGATTGCCGACAAAAATAACCCAGAAAAAAATATCCAAGTGAGTTTTATCGGTGGGGATTCAAATTTGCCCAAGACATTGGGAATACAATTGATCAAGGGAAGACTGCTGACTCCCGAAGACTATGCGCATGTCGAAACTGACGAATCCAAAGATGAAGACAATATCAACAATGCCCTTATTACCGAAAGTACAGCAGAGCAACTCGGGATAGACAAACTCAATGTATTGTATAAAGATCTGCAAATTATTCCTGTGGGAATTGTCAAAGACTTCCACAGCGAGTCCTTTCACAAAAACAGGGTACCAACAGTCATCCTGGCCAAAGAATTTGACCGCGGCAATATCCTGATGAAAGTCAAGGAAGGACAGGAACAGCAAACCATCCAATCGGCCTTGAAAATTCTCCAAAAAACCTATCCAGATAAACTAATTTCATTTAACTGGGTGGACGATTTAATAGCTAAACAGTATGAGAAGGAAAACAAGCAAGTACAATTATTTGTCCTATTCAGCGCATTGACATTATTGATTTCCACACTTGGTATCACTGGCTTAATCATGCAAAGCCTAGAACAACGCACCAAAGAAATAGGTATCCGCAAAGTTCTGGGAGCTTCGGTGACGGATATTTCACATCTTTTTTCGAAAGATTATTTGACCTTGATCGTTCTTTCCGTTTTAGTTGCCAGCCCAATAGCTTGGTATTTTTCTCATAAATGGCTCGAAGACTATGCCTATAAAATAGAAGTGCAATGGTGGTTCTTTATTACCGCCGGACTCTCACTTTTATTTGTCAGTATGATTACTGTAAATATTCAAACAATCCGGGCAGCGTTAGTCAATCCTGTTGATAGTTTACGGGACGAATAATATAAATACTACCAACCAATACGATCCCATTATGATAAAGAACAATCTAAAAATAGCGTGGCGGAATCTAAGAAGAAATTCTTCCACCTCGATCATCAATATCACTGGGTTAGCCTTAGGGATTGCGATCTGCTTACTGATAAGCCTATATGTTGCTGATGAGTTCAGTTTTGACCGATTCAATACAAATGCGGACCGAATTGTACGTGTCGTCTTTCGGGGTACGGTACAAGGGGGAACGATGAATGAGGCACATGTTATGCCTCCTGTGGCAGCCACAATGAAGGCTGAATTAGCCGAAGTACAGGAAACAGCACGTTTGAGACAAGGTGGAGCACCCTTATTTACGGCTGGTGATAAGGTTTTTCGTGATGAACAGATGGCCTATGTTGATGCCTCCTTCTTTAAAATATTTACCTTGCCTCTCATCAAAGGTGATGCTAATACCGCGTTAAAGATGCCCTATACCGCGGTAATATCTGAATCCATGGCAAGCAAATATTTTGGAACAACAGACGTCGTAGGCCGGGATCTCCCCATAAAAGGTGATAACAATAGGTTAAAAATTACAGGAGTGATGAGGGATATTCCAAAAAACTCGCACTTCCATTTTGACGTTTTCACCTCAATGGCGGCACTGGAAGACTCCCGTTCAAACTCCTGGATGACATCCGAGTATTATACTTATGCGCTGCTCGCAGAAAATACCTCAATACAAAGTCTAGAGAAAAACTTAGCGACCTTATTTGACAAACATGTTGGCGCTCAGTTTATGGCTGGATTCGGAATGAGCTATGAAGATTATAAAAAATCAGGCAATACAATAGGTCTCTATTTACAGCCCCTGACCGATATCCATCTGCATTCCAATTTTAGCTACGATCTAAGTCCATCCGGTGATATCCGGTATATCTATATTTTTAGTGCTATAGCGCTGTTTATGTTATTGATCGCGACGATCAATTTTATGAACCTATCAACGGCAAGTGGTTTCCGGAGAAGTCGTGAAGTAGGTGTACGGAAAGTACTCGGTGCTGACAAGCAAAGTCTGATCCGTCAGTTCCTATCTGAGGGCATTCTGCTAACTTATCTGGCATTGTTTCTGGCAGTTGGGATTGTTCTATTGGCTCTTCCTCTATTTAATCAATTATCGGGTAAATCTATTGCAATCCATCAACTCGATTTTGTTAAAATAATTCCCCTCCTGCTCGCATTCGGCTTATTGGTCGGTCTATTTTCGAGTACTTATGCAGCTTTATATCTAGCGGCATTCAACCCTTTGGTTGTATTAAAAGGACGTTTGTTGCGATCTACAAAACGGTTCAATCTCAGGAGCAGCCTTGTGGTCTTTCAGTTTATTATTTCCGTGGGGCTCATTTTCTGTACCGTGGTTGTCGTCCGACAGCTCGATTATATGCGAAACATCAAATTAGGTTATGAGAAAGAGAATGTCATTGTGATCCAGAGTTGGCCCTTGGGCGAAAACGAAAAAACGTACGTCAAGCTATTATCCGAAGACAGTCGTATCAAGCATATTTCCCGCTCATCTTACCTACCCGCTGGAGAAACCAACAACAATAACTTCTTTGTCTATCCGGACGGAAATACCGAAAAATGGGTCAAAACACTACGTTATGATATAGACGAGGAATATATTGCTGCAATGGGTATGCAGCTTCATGAGGGACGAAATTTTTCGAAAGCTTTTGGTAACGATACCTTATCCATTATCGTGAATGAAACCGCAGCAAAAGATCTCGGTTGGAAAGGAAAAAGCCTTGGCCGTACATTGACCAATAAGGATAATAAAACCTATCGTGTTGTGGGTGTTGTCAAAGATTTCCATTTTAAATCACTACACGAACCCATCTCGCCCTTGGTCATGGTATTGGGCGATCAAGCTGGGAGTCTGATTGTCAAAACAGAAACAAAAGATACCGAGGCGCTGATTCAAAAGTTGAAAGCGGAATACGATGCCTTCCCTACCGATATTCCATTCAACTATTCTTTTCTCGATGAGCGCTATGCCCAAACCTATCAGGCCGAAGTCAAAACAGGAAAATTGTTGAGCATATTCGCCGGACTGACGATTTTTGTCGCTTGTCTGGGTTTATTTGGATTAGCTATTTTTACAGCAAACCAGCGCCGGAAAGAAATCGGTATCCGTAAGGTCATCGGCGCTTCTGTTCCAGGTATTACAGGGATGCTTTCGGCGGAATTTATCAAACTTGTCCTGATCGCCATCGTGATTTCTTCACCGATAGCCTGGTGGGCGATGTACAAATGGCTGGAAAATTTTGCTTACCGCATTGAAATACAATGGTGGATGTTCGCTGTTGCAGGGCTACTCGCAGTACTGATCGCACTACTGACAGTCAGTTCTCAAGCCATCAAGGCAGCTGTAGCAAATCCGGTGGATAGCCTGCGAGAGGAATAATTGCTAAGACGACAAAAAAAATGATATTGTAAACGCAACACAATAAAATTATGATCAAAACATATTTCAGATCAGCGCTACGGCAACTATTGAAACATAGCTATTATACCTTTTTAACAATTGCTGGCTTAGGTCTGGCAATTGCATGTAGCTTATTTATCTATAGCTATAACAGCTTCCAATATAGTTTTGATCAGTTTCATACCGATAAAGATCGCACCTTTCTAGTCGTACAGGATCTCAAACTAGAGCAGGTCGAGCATAGCAAAGGCGGATCCTATGCCATGTACAACGCTATTTCACGTGAAATTCCACAAGTGGAGCGAACAGTATTATATATGGATAATAAAGATCTGACGCTACGGATAGCGGATCAAATGTATACAACAGAGGGCAAAGCAGCCTTTGTTTCATCAGAATATTTCAACACCTTAAATTTCCCCTGGCTGGAGGGATCCCCAAAAGATCTGGATCAGCCTAACACCGTCGCGTTGACCAAAACAGTTGCCAAAACTTATTTTAATAACGATAACCCCTTAGGAAAAACGATTCTGGTCGATAGCAAATTCCCGGTAAAAGTTGTGGGTATCATCGATGACAGCAACAAAAATTCAGACTTCCGCTCAGAAGTCTATTTTTCACAAAGTTCTGTTGCTACTTTATGGCAGATCCCTCAAGATGATGGCTTCTTCAACAATTGGGGCTATTCCAACTCAAGTAATAATATTCTTGTCACCTTAAAAAACGCAGCCGATAAAAGTGCCGTCGAGCAGACCATTCGTACGCTTGTTGCCAAGTATTGGCACAAAGATATACTACAGACATTCAATTATAAACTCCTGCCATTGACAAGTTACCATTTTGATACAGATTACGGAAAGGGAACACAACGTACACTGCTGATTATTCTGGTCGCAATTGCCATCGGAGTCAGTATCATGGCTTTGGTCAATTACAGCAACATCACCTTTGCCAGACAAATGAACCGCAGTGTAGAAATGGGCGTGAGAAAGGTATTGGGTAGTTCCAAAGGACAGCTGTATATTCAGTTTCTGATCGAAAGCCTGATCCTGACCGCTGCTGCTGTTATCTTTGCCTTAGTTTTATTGCTGATCTTTTCAAATTGGGCAAATCAGGCTCTTTTTCCGAATGAACCCATACAGATTATCCATCCCCTGTCATTTATAGCGATCATTGGTGTTATCTGGATTTTAACCAGTCTATTGACCTCCATCTATCCGCTGATTTTCGTCAACCGGATGAACATCCAGCAGGCACTGAAAAAGCTGACCCTAGGCCCCTGGAGTTTTAGCCGCAAAACGCTTATTGTGTTTCAGAATGTGATCGCCATGACGCTGCTGATTGCCACTTTCGTTATTGTCTTACAGGTAAATCACCTCAAAAACACAGATATAGGATTCAGCAGGGAGCAGGTTATCCTGCTTCCGTTTACAAAAAAAATGATCCATTCAAAAGCTAAAATCGCTCATTTCATCAGCAATAGAACCGATATTCAATCGTATACTTTTAGCGATAATCCCCCTTCATCTGAAAAGGTATGGGGCGGAACCATCCAGTTTGACAACAGAACGGAATGGGAGAAATGGCCTGCCCGATACGCTATCGGGGATTCTTCCTATATCAGCACATTCAACATCAAATTATTGGCAGGAAGAAATTTCAACGATAATCCGCAGAAGCCAGAATTTCTGATCAACAAGAATATGGCTGCCGCATTGGGCTTTAAAGATCCCAATGATATTATCGGCAAGTCTTTAAACGCCGGCGGGCTGAACGAAGAACAAGCTGGAACAATTGTAGGTGTTGTTGCGGACTTTAGCACCAATTCGCTGAACGAACCCATCTCCCCTACAGTAATTGGGTATAACGAAACACGGTTAAAAAATGTAGCGATTAAACTAAAAGGCACCAATCATCAGCTGCTCGTGAAAGATCTGGAACAACAATGGAAAAACTGGTATCCCGATGAAGTGTTCCAATACAAATTCTATGATCAGCAGATTGCTCAGCTCTACAAGAAAGAAGCATTACTGGAAAAACTGATCTGGATCGCTGCTATCGTCGCGATAAGCATCAGTTTGCTTGGTTTTCTAGGGCTGCTCTCCATCAGCATCCTGAAACGAACAAAAGAAATCGGAATCCGGAAAGTGTTAGGTTCTTCGGTAACAGGTATTATTGTATTGTTGTCACAAGATTTCTTCAAATGGATCACCATCGCCTTTGTAGTTGCGACACCGCTGGCTTATTATCTTATGAACCGCTGGCTGGACAATTTCCCATTTCGGATCAGTATGGGCTGGTGGATCTTTGTATTGGCTTTTTGCGTTGGGCTTATTTTAACGATTGCCGTGGTATCCCTACAAACTTTAAAAGCCGCTACAGCCAATCCTGTTGATAGTTTAAGGGACGAATAGAAAGGAAACTATCAAACACGAGATAAGCAATCCTATGGATAGCTTAAGCTAGGTCAGATTTACCTGTCTGGTTATTTGCTATCCGTTCGAGGAATCGACCAGACCGAGGTGTTCGCGGGTGTACAATGACTGTCCGAAATCGGACAGTTCCCTCGACGAAATCCATTTTAACAAACTAACAATCAACAAACTACAGGCTTGGCTAAGGATTTGTATTATCGTACACAAATTGGCAAAAACCAAAGCCTGCATGCGATCCGTTTGTGGTGATGGGAATAAACCTTATACGAGTGACAATGACTTTTACAAACTTCAAGATTGCCTGGCGGAATATCCGAAAGAAAAAAATTCAAAACCTGATCAACCTAGTTGGATTGACCCTTGGGATTACTTTTTTACTACTGGTCGGGGCCTATGTATGGGATGTTCTACAGGTAAATAGCAAAATCAAAAATATAGATCAGCAATTTCTATTACAGAGCAAGTATAAGAAAGAAGGATTTGGGATCAATTTGACCACAATCGGAGCGCTACCCAAAGCCCTGTATGAAGAATACCCCAATTTGGTGGCCAACTATTATCGTATCGATGGACTGACAGGTATTATCGCAAATGGAGCTACGATCCACGAAGAAGGAATGGCCCTCGGTGATCCAAGCCTTTTAACCATGTTTGGTTTTGAACTTTTAGCAGGCAATCCCAAGACCGCGCTGAATAATCCCTTTTCTGTGGTGATCACTGACCAAGCAGCGTTAAAATATTTTGGAAACATAAATGTGCTGGGAAAAACCTTGCAGATTAAAAATTTCAAAGGTGAAAAACATGATTTTGAAATTACTGCCGTGATAAAAACTGCTGTACAAAATGCGGTCATGGATCTGACAAAGGATATGCATTCCGATATTTTTCTGCCCATTGCCAACGAAGAATATTTCGGCAGATCTGTGGATAACTGGAATAATCCTTACATCGCAGGTTATCTCGAATTGAAAACTGGGGTGACGACGCAACAACTGGATGCGGCAATTCAAACGCTGGTTCACAAAAATACCGATAAGGAATTCGCCAACCAGTACAGCCCGAGCCTAAAACCCTTGAAAAGTTATTATCTAGACGATAATCAAGGTGCTGTTCGCAAGATGATGCAGACCCTAATCTGGATTGCCATTTTTATCCTGGTCATGGCAATCATCAACTTTATCAATTTTAGTATTGCACAGCATATTACGCGGTTGAAAGAAATCGGTGTGCGCAAGATTATGGGTTCTTCCAGACCACAATTGGTAAGGCAGTTGCTGACAGAATATATCCTTATCGTAGCTATTGCAGCATTGATCAGTCTACCCATCTATAGCATAGTACACTCTTTGTTTGCACATGTACTGATGCGCGAGCTACCGTCTCTAATCAATTTACCGGGCTATTTTTTCGGTTTATTGGCCTTATTGACTGTAGTGATCGGTATGCTTGCGGGACTATACCCGGCAATTAAGTTGTCCAATATCAAGATACTTCCTTCGGTCAAAAATCAGTTCTCCGCATTGGGTAACAAGCAATTGGTTCGAAAAGCGTTATTGTTCTTTCAGTTCGCTGTTGCGCTGCTCCTCTTGGTCTGTACCTTGATTATCTCCAAACAGGTCAATCTATTTATAAATAGCAATTTAGGATACAACAAAGATTATCTGTTGACGGTACAGGCACCAAGGGACTGGTCCGAAAATGGTATCCGGAAAATGGAGGCCATTCGGCATGAGCTGCTGCAGGAATCAGCGGTTCAGTCCGTGAGCCTTTCCTATGAAACACCGGGGTTATTAGGCTTCAATATGCAACCGGCTTTTGGCAATAACAACGATACGGACGTACAGGTCCAACGAATTAACAGTGACAGTTATTTTCTGGAAACCTATGAAATCCCCCTATTGGCGGGTAGCTTTTTACCCAAAAATGCGGTGACAAATACCACAAATAGATCCGTTGTGATCAACAAGAAAGCCATGGAAGATTTTGGCTTCAGTAATGGCGAAAATGCGATCGGTCAACAGATCGCGCTGAACGACCCAAATGTTAAGATGACCATTGTGGGCGTCACCGACAACTTTGTCGCAAATTCTCTTCACCGGGCATCTCCAGCTATTGTCTGGACAGATATCCATGAAAATTTCCAATACCGATACCTGAGTATCCGTTTAAAACCGGGCCAACTGTCCAGCGCGGTACAAGGGCTGGAAAAGAAATGGAAAGAATTAATGCCCGATGCACCATTTAAGTATCAATTTATGGATGACCGCATCAAAGGTTTATATGAGACGGAACTGCAACTGCACCGGGCAGCACAGATTGCAAGTGCTGTTTCACTTTTGATCGTTGTATTGGGGCTGACCGGTCTGATCTCCCTATCGATCTATCTCCGTAACAAGGAAGTAGGTATCCGCAAAGTACTAGGTGCCTCATTAGCACATTTGATGCTGTTATTTTCGAAGGAATACTATGGCATATTTTTGTTAGCGGTTTTGGTTACAGTACCATCTAGCTATATGCTGATGCAACATTGGCTACAGAACTATATAATCCGGATAGAAATCAATGCATTTACCTACCTGTTGCCACTAGGCATACTGCTGAGCGTACTTGGTCTATTGGTAGGCTTCATCGTATTTCGGACGACCCGATTTAATCCGGTTGAAAAATTAAGGGATGAATAATGTAAGAAACCAATCCATTTAAACAGTATGATAAAGAACCATCTTAAAACCGCCTGGCGGACATTGATGCACAATCGTATCTATTCGCTATCAAACCTCATTGGTTTAACCATTGCGTTGCTGGTATTTATGTTAATCAGTTCGCTTGTCGTTGATGAGCTTTCCTACGACAGACAATGGAGCAACTCCAATGCGCTCTATCGAATGCGAATAGTGCCCAAAGAAACGAAGGAAGGTGTCACAAACAATATTTCTGGAGCTCCTGAAGGTATCTCGGCAACATTAAAAGCTAATTTCCCAGAAGTACTTGGTTATACTACGGTCAACAGTGACTCGCGAAAATTAACAGTCAACAAGCTGTCAAAGCAGCTAGCTGAAATCAGTACCCTGGAAATCGACAGTGGTTTCTTCAATCTTTTTGACACAAAAATCATCGCAGGAAATCCGAAACAGGTTATTGCTGGCACAAAAAACATTACATTGACAGCCTCCGCAGTACAAAAATACTTCGGCGGCAAAGACGTGCTCGGTAGCACATTTTACAATAAACCACAAGAAGGTGAACCCGAAGCTTATTATGTCAATGCCATTATCGAGGATATGCCCCATAATTCTTCCTTTCAGGCAGAAGCCCTCGTGCTGATGCCTAAGGTGAATGAATTCAATCCCGAAAAAAGCGGTTCGCTACAAAATCAAATTCTATTGCTCAAAAGCACATCTGATATTAACAGCCTCTCAACCAAAATAAACAAGTGGTACAACGCACAAAAACTGGATGATTGGCTAAAAGGACACAATCTTTTTATTGAACCTATCAAAGATATACACTTACTAAGTATTACAGGATGGGAGAATCCCATGCAAGATATTTATCTGTTGGCAGGAATAGCGATCTTGATCCTTGTATTAGTCAGTATCAACTACATCAACCTGAGTTTTGCCCATGCACTCAAACGCACACAGCAGATCGGTATCCGCAAAGTGTTGGGGGCAAGCCGAAAAAATCTGATCCTACAAATGGGCCTAGAGAGTACCATACTCTTTGTCGGCTCTTTTCTGATTGCATTTTTTGTTTATGTGCTTATCAGTCCTGCATTTGAACACTATTTAGAACATCCATTGACCATGAGCTACCAGCATTCCTTATTTATGTTTGTTGGACTACTATCCATTTGGATCGTTCTGGGCTGGCTTTGTAGTTTACCTACGGCCCTATCACTATCAAAAACACAGCCATCACTGGAACTTCGGAAGCAGCTTTCTTTCTTTAGACTACCGCTCAATATGGCATTTACCAAAGTACTGGTGGTTGTCCAGTTTGCCATTGCCATTATCGTAGCGATCTGTATGATGTCCATGCGGGCGCAATTGCATTATCTATACAACAAAGATCTTGGTTACGAGCCCAAAAATCTTTTGGCCATCAATTATACCTCTTGGGAAGGAAAGGATCAGGCCTTCAAACAGGAGTTATTAAAAAATTCGTACATCTCCTCGGTCAGTCTCACAGGCTGGACTCCCTTTAGTGGTAGTGTGGATTTTAAAACAGTAAAAGACCCCAGCAATCCGAACAAAGAACTCCCAGTTGTATTTGTCTATGCAGATTATGATTACATCAAAACCATGGGTATAAAGCTCCTTGATGGTCGGCCTTTAAGCGCGGACTATGCGCTGGACAGATCCTTTACGGATTCGGTACATGCCGGACAGCGGGTATTTACAAATATGCTCGTCTCCGAAGGAACCGCCCAGCGGCTGTCTTTAAAACTCAATAAGAGCAATGAGCCTCTAAACAATACACCAGTGGGTGTATTTAAAGAGTTTAACGGAGCGAGTTTAAAGTTTCCGATCGGTCCTTTTGCGATTAAGGCACAAAAAGAATGGGAAGGCGGCTGTATGCTTATCCGTGTAGAAGAAGGGAAGAAAAAGGAAGCTTTAGCCTTGGTAAACAGTACATGGAACAAGTTTTTCCCTAACCGGATCGCACAGATCAACTGGCAGGAAGATCAGGTACAGCATCAATATAACAAAGAGAAAAAACAGTACCAGCAATTGGCACTTTTTACGGGTTCCAGCATGCTGATTGCAATCTTAGGCATTGTGGCTATTGCCATCTATACATTAGAACGAAGAGTAAAAGAAATTGGTATCCGTAAAGTGCTTGGTGCTTCGGTAAATACGATCACCTATATGATTTCCAGATCCTTTATCATACTTCTGCTGATCGCTATTCTAATAGCATTCCCAATAGCATGGTGGTTTACACACAAATGGCTGGAAAACTTCTACTATCATATTGATGTTCCGATCGCGCTATTTGTTTTCACCGGAATGTTTATCGGTTTGATGACCTTAGCGATTATCGCTGTCCGAATCTTCCAGACAACCCGTATCAATCCCGTCAATAGTTTACGGGATGAATAAGAAAAAATAAGCCGTAGGTTGTTGACGTTCAAAAGTGCATTTATTATTAACCGATTGGGAATGGAAGTTTATAATTGGTGTACCTACGGCTTAGGATCTTTTATGCAATTTTTAGCTGTTCGCAGTGAACAGCTAAAAATTGCTTATTTCTTTTAAGTCGATTTTTCGTCAGCAGATAAAACATACGCAAAACCATATTTAGATTTCTGTCGAATAATTTTGCGTTCATCAGACCGATTAAGTAAATCATCTAGCACCTTCATCAGATTTTTAGGATCTATATATTTCTCGAGCTTCTCACAGCACAAGTTGTGGATCTCATATGCGATCCTTTCCTCACTAAAATATCCCGTATCAATTTGCTCATCCAAAAAAGCGCTTATCTTTTTCACTTCTTCTGCTGTCGAATTTTTATAGTGATCAATATCATGTCTAATATCTATTAACTTAAATTCCTTTATTTTTTGATCCTGCTGTACATCAACATTATACATTTCGTAAATAACCCGGTCGGCTAATTTTGTCACATGTAATTCATATACATTGTCCTGCGATGAAATATCTTCCCCAAGATGCATCATTGAATTAATACTATTTACAGCTAAAGCGCGGTGCATGACAACTACATCCTGAATAAAAATTTTTTTAATCCTGAACGTCTCGACTTTACTCATAAAATCGAATGGTTTCCCCATTAAAAAGGAAACTTCCTCAGGTGACAAGTGCCGCGAAATACGCTGTAGCAGCATACGATAATATATCAGTATGTCTATCTCTTTTCCCTTTCTCTTATAGATCTTTGTTTTTTGAATTTTCGCTGTTTTCATAATTGGCACATTGAAATAATATAGATTTTCAATACAAAGAAATAGAAAATGTTTCAAAAATAAAAACATTTGTATAAATAAAAATAACATTATATATATTTATCTATACAAAACGATAAAATATTAAGATAACACAATGACCAAACTAGGCGAATTTTTAGCGAAGAAGTCTGTAAATAAGTCTCAGATTGCACGCAAAACAGGACTGAGTAAAGCCAGGATTAACGAATTAACGATGACCGAAACATCCAAATTACGTTTGGATGAAATGTACTTAATCGCTTTGGCCATCGATACCGATCCTGCTAAAATGATGTCCGAGTTATGTGAACATCTTCAACTGAAAGAGATTGAGGATTAAGTTCCGCATCTCGTAGCTTTATGCATTTATGAGCATAAAACTACGAGATGCTATTGCTTCGTCCTATTTCATGCCAATTCACCAGTACCTCTTATAAATTTCATCCTTAAAAATCTGAAAAGTCAAGCCATTCAAAAAGATAAAGCCAAGGGCAATATATTGGTAAACATGATTATTGCTTAGCACCAATCTTCTGATGTTGATGGATATTAAAAAAAAAGAAGGATATAGCATCGCTCGAATAATCTGTGCGGTTTTGGACGCAAAACTGTTCGATATCGTACAGACATAAAATCCAATAAAAAAATCAAAAACCTACAAACCAACAACTTAACAAAATGGCAATACAATTGATTTCAGTATAATGTCTAGATTGATCGGTCGATTACTCATCAATAAGACCTTAAAAAAGTATTGTTATGATCGGAAATAGTCTTAAAATCGCTTGGCGAAATATGGCAAAAAATAAACTCTATTCTTTTATAAAGATCGGAGGATTTGCTTTTGGTATCGCAATCTGTATTCTCATCGTACTTTACATCAAACAAGAGACGAGTTACAACAAATTTTATCCAGCGATGGATCGAATTTATCGTCTGGTCGTTCAACTTCCGATCGAAGGTAAAATAGAGCGCTGGGTGTCACTTTCAGCACCCGTTGCTCCAACGCTTAAAGCTGAAATTCCTTCCATAGAACAAACAGGCCGGATACTTCCCAATCCTTTATTTGGCGCAGGCAGCAACCAACTCTCTCTGAACGACAATCCACAAAGCTTTTACGATGATGGCTTTGTGTATGTTGATCAATCTATTCTTGACATGTTTCCGACACCTATGGTTTCAGGAAGACTTGCCCACGCATTGGATCAACCCAACACATTGGTCATTACGAAAAGTAAAGCCGAAAAATATTTTAAAACCGATCCTATCGGACAGACCATCTATCTGAACAATAACAGATCCAAACTATATACCATTACTGGTGTCATCGAAGACATCCCACAAAATTCTACGCTGGCCGGTTATAGCTTCTTTATCTCTCTTGCTGGTGAACCTTTTTACCCAGGCGAGCAAAACCAATGGCTCAGCAATAATTACACGGTCTACATTAAATTAAAACCCCAGGTCAACATTGAACAAACAGAAAAAGAGATCTTAAGAAACTATAAAGAGCACTATTTGCCCGAATACAAAAAATCGGGCCGTAAGCTCAATCCTGTATTCGAGCAAGTAAAAATCAACTTACAAAATGCACTGGACATCCATTTAATGTCTGCCGATATTGATGACGATAAAGTCAGCACACTCAATAGAGGTGACATCCGTATGGTTTGGACATTTGCCACTGTAGCACTATTTATTCTTCTGATTGCCTGTATCAACTTTATCAACCTGTCCACGGCCAATGCCGCTACACGGGCCAAAGAAATTGGTATCCGGAAAACAATCGGTTCGACAAGGGCATTATTGATCAGACAATTCTTGCTCGAAGCGATTTGCTATAGCGTACTATCTTTGTTCGTTGGTCTATTGCTGAGTTGTTTTTTGTTGCCAATATTCAACAATCTCGCCAATAAGTCCTTAACGATTCCCTGGACATCCCTATACTTTTTCCCGTCTTTATTGGTAGCGATAATGTTCATCGGCAGCTTGGCCGGAATCTACCCAGCCTTGTATCTATCTCGATTTAAACCGATCGCTGCATTGAAAAATAAGACCACCGGAGCCAAATCATCATTATTCAGAAATGGTCTTGTCATCTTTCAGTTTGCAACTTCCATCATCCTTATTGTAAGCGCTCTGGTGACCAATCAACAGATACGCTATATCCTGGAAAAAGACCTCGGCTTCAAAAAGGAACAGGTGATCGTCCTGCGTGGCGTTGGTACATTGGGAAATCAGATCCCTAGTCTTAAAGATGAATTAAAGTCCATTCCAAATGTCAGCTCAGTTTCCCTAGGTGATTTTCTCCCTGTCCCCATTGATGGTGCCAAAAGAAATGGGAATCCTTTTTGGAACGAGGGAAGACGAGAGATCGATATGGCGACACAGGGGCAATTTTGGGAGATTGACCAAGATTATCTTGCTACCTTCGGATTGCAATTGACGAAAGGTAGAAATTTCGATCCCACAATGGCTACTGACAGTACCGCTGCGATCATCAATCAAAAATTGGCGGATGATCTGGGATTAAAAAATCCCCTCGGGGCAAAAATAACCAATGGCAATACCTGGACAGTAGTGGGTGTTGTGGATAATTTTATCTTTGAGTCGCTGAAAGGTAAAGGATTCGCTGGCTTATGTATGGTATTGCGGGGTTATCCATCACTCCTTTCTATTAAAGTTAAGCCCGAAAACTTACAGGAGACGCTGAACGGAATTAACACGGTATGGAATAAATTTTCACCCAATCAAAAAATCAATTACAGCTTTTTGGATGAGGGCTTTGCTTCCCTTTACCAAGACGTTGAACGGACGAAAAATATATTCAGCTGTTTTGCAATCGTCGCCATTTTTGTGGCTGCCCTTGGTCTCTTTGGGCTGGCCACCTATGTGACACAACAGCGGACAAAAGAAATCGGTGTACGGAAGGTGCTTGGTGCCAGTACCCTCAGATTGCTGAAACTGCTGTCTGGAGACCTTATAAAATTGGTGTTTGTTGCCATGGTCATTGCCTCACCTGTTGCGTGGTGGGCAATGAACCAATGGCTCAGAGACTTCAACTATAAAATAGATATCAACTGGATGTACTTTATTCTGGCGGGTATGGGGGCTATCCTCATCGCCTTAGGTACCATTAGTTATCAAACATGGAAAGCTATCCGAACCAATCCGGTCGATAGTCTAAGGGATGAATAAAGTAGGAAGATCTTAAAAATTGGTGTTTGTTGCCTTGGTCATTGCCTTGCCTGTTGCGTGGAGGGCAATGAACCAATGGCTAAGCAGAAGTAATCAGTTCAAATCATTCAAGTAACTTGTACTACGCACAAGTCCCTGAAATAATGGTTTGAATGTTCGATTGCGAACGAAAACTGTCCGAAATCGAACATCAAAAACGTAGCAAAACCACCTAACAAACTCATAATAAAAGTATTAAAACACTGGCAAGGGGATTGTATTTTTTATAGCATGGCACAAAATGATTTCAAACTGGCTTGGCGTAAGCTCTTAAAAAATAAGGGTTTCACGTTCTTGAACATTATCGGACTGACACTTGGTTTTGCCGGTTTTATCCTTTCCTATCAATACATCAATCGGGAAACAAGCTTTGATAAATGGAATCCAAACTATAAGGAAATCTATCAGGTTGGTCTGGAAACCGAAGGTGCTTTTACGGATGAAACCTCGCCTTCCCTGGCTCCGTTGCTAAAACAGAATTTACCGAATATTGTATATGCTGGTAGAAAAATAGTCTACAACTATGGTAGCTACCCACTCTTTGGGGAGAAGACGGTGCTTATCAAAAATGCAGCATTAATTGATTCTTCGGCCGCGCGGATCTTTCAGGTAGAAAATGCCAACGGACCGCTCTACAAAAACAAAGATCAAAAGGATGCGACCATGGTCAAAAGTCCTATTGCCCAACAGCTTTTCAAAAAGGAGGATTTAACATTTGACAGCCCCCATTCCATTCCGTCTATGAGCCTTGATCTGGGAATGCGTGAGATGATTTACGGTACCATCAAAAAGCAAGATCTCTCGATGATTGATTACGACCTTCTTTTTATCCGTGAACCACAGGATCTCTTTGCTGACAATAATCCTTTTTTATACCAGACTTTTATTCAGGTCAGACCGGGTACAGATATCGCTAAGTTAACCGATCAGATCAACACAATTTATCACAAGGAAATCGCCCCAAAAGATAAAATACGTTCTTCTGCTTATGCCAAAGGCAAGATTTACTTAGATCCATTGGCCAACCTGCATCTGCGACCAAAAACCGGAAGTAACACCCCCTATATCATGACATGGATTATCGGTATTCTTTCCCTGTTGATCCTCCTGCTCGCCTCCGCCAATTTTGCCAATATGATTATGGCGCAAGCCGATCAACGTCTTAAAGAGCTTGCCCTCAAAAAGATATTGGGAAGTTCGCGTTGGGCTATCGTAAGGCAATTGTTATTGGAAGTGTTTATACTGACCAGCAGTGCTGCAGTATTGAGTTTCATTACCTTGGCACTTACCGGGAACATATTACAAAGATGGTTCAATGATGATCTGAGAAGTTATATTTTAAGTTCTGAAACCATTATCCAGCTCTGTGTCGCTGTACTATTAACAACAATCCTTTCGGCAATATACCCTGCCATAGTTCTTTCAGGTTTCAAATCCGTCAATCTTCTCAAAGGAGGATTATCCTCAATACTTAAAAAAGGAACATTCCGAAATGCTTTACTAACCTTTCAGATCAGCATGGCGATTCTGTTTATTTCAGGTATGCTGGTCATTAGGGCCCAGCTTCAATACATGCAGCATACAGATAAAGGGTTTGAGCCAGCGCAAGTGGTCAATTTCAAAGGAGTGGGCATGTATTATAACAAAAACACTTACGATCAATTGAAACGGCGATTAGAAAATGATCCAAGCATTGAGGCGGTGGCTTCCGCAACAAATATCCCGGGAGAAGGGGAACAACCTCCCAAAATGGAGTTCTCCTATGCACAAAAGAATATTTCCTTTGCTCATGTCGGTATCGATCTGGGCTATTTCAAAACATTAAATATCCCTAATCTACAGGGGAATATCAATCTGTCAATGGATCAGTTGCTCCATGACTCCCTTTCCAACTATGCGGTCATCAATGAATCCGCTGCTAAAAGTTTGGGACTTTCAAATCCCATTGGCGCGAAAATCAGTGGCTGTGACGCAAATTTCGAAATCGTCGGCCTTGTCAAAGACAGCAAGGCCTATGGCTTTGAAAATGCCGTTCAACCTACCCTCTATTCATTTAAAAACGAGTGTGGGAGCATGCGTATTCAGACGACGCTTATGGTGAAAACAAGATCTGGAATGGTCGATCAGGCAATTGATGCTGTCAGGAAAGAATGGACAAAAAATACATCTGCAAAAGATCTCCCTTTAGACTATTCTTTTATGGATCAGCAATATGCTTTACAGCACAAGAAACAACAGGAACTACGGATCGCCTTCAATAGTTTCGCCAGCCTTTCGGTTATTATCGCCGCGTTGGGACTATTCAGTATGGCCGCTTATCAGGCCGCATTACGCAAAAAAGAAATGAGTATCCGGAAAGTACTTGGTGCCTCGGCACAGCTGCTCTTTGTCCAATTAAATAAACCGTTTTTCAGGCTATTTCTGATCGGTATCGGCATAGCCCTTCCTTTAGCTTATTTGCTCATGGACAAATGGCTTTCCAATTTTGCATACCATGTCAATATACAATGGTGGTCGTTTTTGATCCCGATATTTTGCATATTTATCTTAATATTGATTTCCATTAGCTTCCAATCGTTGAAAGTTGCAAGAACAAATCCGGTAGATAGCCTGCGGGATGAATAAGTAAAAATTAAAAGACAAATAAAAAAGAGATACCAGGTAAGCACAGGCTTGTACAACCAAAATCTCAATACTAAAATCTCAATACTAGAAAATGATACAATTAAAACATTTATTCAAGTGGTATAACGTAGGTGGTACACGCTCATTTGTGCTCAAAGATGTCAGTTTAGATATAGCAGAAGGTGATTTCATATCCATTATGGGTCCTTCGGGCTCAGGTAAATCCACCCTTTTGAATATTATAGGTATGCTGGACGAACCGGATGAAGGAGAATATATCTTTATGGATGAAAATGTATTGGAGATGAAAGCAAAAAAACGGTCGCAACTCTACCAATCTCATATTGGATATGTATTTCAGGCTTACCATTTACTGGATGAATTGACGGTATATGAAAATATAGAAACACCACTGATCTATAAAGACATTTCCAGCAAAGAGCGTAAAGCCATTGTCGCTGATATGCTTGACCGTTTTGGTATTGTGGGAAAGAAAGATCTATTTCCGGCTCAGTTGTCCGGAGGGCAACAACAGATCGTTGGTATCGCTCGCGCATTGGCGGGATCTCCGAAACTCTTATTGGCAGATGAACCTACGGGTAACCTCAATTCCAAACAAGGCGAAGAGATCATGGAACTGTTCAAACAATTGAATGATGACGGTGTCACGATCATACAAGTTACCCACTCCGAAAAAAATGCGGAGTATGGCAAAAGAATTGTCAATATGCTGGATGGCCAGCTCAAATAATTGTATACCAATTTAACCTGAATAATCCCTACCTGGTACATGAATACTGTAGGGATTTTTTTGTATCATTTCTCAATTCATTTTTTTAACTTCGTTATGATGAATGAGAGAGAGCTGAAATCGTTAATATTCCTGTTGGACGATACCGATCAACAGATTATTCAGGAAGTGGAGCATCAGTTAAAAAGCCAAGGTCCTGAAATTGTTCCTTATTTGGAAAAATTTTGGGAGTCGAGCTTTGATCCAAGAGTCCAGGGGCGGCTGGAAAACATTATTCATGAAATTCAATTCGACCAGACCAAAAATGAATTGCAGATCTGGAATCTGAGCAATTCCTTCAATCTACTGGAAGGACTTATCATCCTCAATAACTATCAATATCCTTCATACGAAGACCATAAAATCGTGTTGAAGATCGAAGATTTGAAAACAGAGGTGTGGCGCGGACTACAATACGATATGAGTCCATTGGAGAAGGTGAACCTGCTGAACCATGTGTTATTTGGTTCCTTTGGACTATCTGGCAACACAAAGGATTATCACCATCCGCAAAACTCCTATATCGGTCAGGTTTTGGACACGAAGCAGGGGAATCCGTTGACCTTATCCTGTATCTATAGCATTATTGCGCAAAAACTGGATATCCCGATCTATGGGATCAATTTACCCAAGCATTTTATTCTGGCTTACATGGAATCGGATGAGGAAGGAAATGAAAATGTTTTGTTTTACATCAATGCATTTAACCGTGGGCAGATCATGCAAAAAAGTGATGTTAATTCGTTCCTGAAGCAGTTAAACCTAGGTCCGGACAGGGAATTTACATTTCCCTGCGACAATGTGACTATCATGAAGCGCGCTTTGCGGAATCTCCTGTCAGCGTATGAAGCACATGAAAGTTCAGGCAAGCAACAGGAAATCAGAGAACTGTTCGAATTGCTTGCTTGACACAGTCTTTATCAATTAAAAATTTGGTCTTTCTCTGGCGTCCAAAAAGATATAATTTGGTGTCATTGTGCCATATGTTTTTGTTAATTCTGGTGCTGTATTTCCTTGATCCTCCAGTTTAAACCGGCTGATTTTCCTATTCTTCGTATCTGAAATATAAAGAAATTTACCATTTTCAATACGATCATCAATGGCAACTCCCGTAGGCTCCTCCAACCCAGTAGCGGAACCACCGATCACATAATCGGGACGGACAGTTTTTTCTCCGGTTCCAGTAAACAATTCCTTCGGATTTCTAAAGAACAGGACCTCCTTTTCTGTTGTTGCAACGGCGAATAACTTTTTGTTGGGAGCATAAGAAACAGCCCCTAAACCTGTTTTTCCTTGCACATAGACTTTCAGTGTCGGTACGAATCTTGACTCCGCAACAATCGTATCCCGAGGCCTGTCAATCAATTCTTGTTTAAGCAATGTAAAAACAGCAAAACCGTTCCCCTTACTTGTACCATCACTTTCAAATCCTACAAGTAACAGTTTGTCATTTTTATCAGCTGTATTTCCCTGCAATAAGGTCAATGAAGTTGGAACAATTTTTCCGAGACTAATCTGTTTATCAATGATCTTGGAACCTCCCGTCGATCCGCCTTTTCCTTCCGGACGGCTTACCGCATATAACATGTTTCCGCCGGTTGCCGCAAGCAGAAAATTGGTCACACTTGAACCTGTATTACCAACTTGTTGCGCATAGGTGTAATAGGCCAATCCTCTTACGTTTCTAAACCCTGTATAGCCAAGTGCACTTGCATTACCGGGGATCCCGTAAGCATCGTTGTCAAGAGAAATCCGCTGAATAAAGGTATCCTGAGCAATGGATCCCTCACTGGCCTGAAAAATTGCCTTCGCATTGGGATCAAAGATAACCGCTCCCCCGCCCTTTGTCGGAGAAAGATATTGATAGATATTATCCAGATTATTGGTATCAGCAGGATCAACAATAAAGAGATTCTTGATAGAAGAACTATTCGGTTGATAATCCCGGAAAGAAATATACAATCTTGAAACAAGTGATACTTCACCAACATCGGGTTCATCGTCCAATTTTTTACAGGAAGCAACGCCTATCAAACTGGCGAATAATACAATAACACAGGTTTGAAATGAAAATTTCATATTTTTTTATTATAAATAGCTTATTGCGTCAAACATACAAATCTACTAATATATGCAGAATATCAATGAATTTATCTCATTCTTT
>Ga0256901_1000300_pt1 | contig 30094 bp, 33 predicted proteins | sample MC6MC0689MT_FD_190200 | JGI IMG/M metagenome (GOLD analysis project Ga0256901, IMG submission 190200) | Metatranscriptome of enriched soil aggregate microbial communities from Iowa State University, Ames, United States - MC6-MC0689-MT... | ecosystem: Environmental > Terrestrial > Soil >... | reverse complement strand
GTAAAGATACCATACCCGTGTAAATAAACAGGAAATTTATTGCGCATAGCTTCTAAATTTATATGGAAATAGTTTACTTTGGCATCTAGTGAAAAAAGAAATTTCTTGTTTCCATCGAAAAATAATATTGCTTGGCAAAAGATTATAAACATATTGATGACGAAGGTTTGTTAGCGCTTTTTCGTTCTGATGGTAATAGCGACTGGTTGGGTATATTGCTTGAGCGTTATACGCTATTGCTGTTTGGTGTGTGTATGAAATATTTGAAGCATGAAGAGCAAGCGAAAGATACCGTACAACAGGTGTTTCTGAAAGCTATATCAGAGATACCAAAGTATAAGATTGATAATATTGGTGGTTGGCTGTATCAGGTTACAAAAAACACATGCCTCAGTATTTTGCGCAGCAAAAAAGATTACTCCAGCGATGAACAGCTTAATTACCTGGCCCAACCCGATGAGGTGCCCTTATCTACTTTGTTGGAAAATGAAAAAAACATTGACAGATTGAAATTAGCTTTGACCACGCTAAAAGACGACCAGCGGATATGTGTTCAATATTTTTATCTTGAGAAAAAAAGCTACCAACAAATTTCGGAGGAGACAGGCTACGATATTAAACAGGTGAAGAGCCATATTCAAAATGGAAAACGTAATTTGAGGTTAAAACTGGAAGAACAATAATTTGAAGTGGTATTGGAAATGTTGGATTTTTAAAACAACCGTATTGTGAACAATAGCAGAAAAATAGGCGATAGTAATGATGATAACGAAATGGATGAAATCCGTTTGTTGTCTTACATTAACGGTACCATGTCGCCAGGGGAACAGCATAAGATAGAAGCGCTTTTGGAACAAGACCCGTTCCTGAGCGATGCCGTGGAAGGCTTGGCAGAAGTGAAGGATAAGGAGCAACTAAAAGTTATAGCTCACCAAATAAATGTACAGTTAAGAAAACAAATTACAAACAGGAGGCAGCAAAGACGAAAAAGTAGAAAGCTGGAAGATAACTGGGGATGGATATTTGTGGTTACTATTCTGTTGTTGTTACTAATAAGCTGGCTGGTAATTAAAGCAACAGTAAACTAAGTGAACCCATTGCCGAACAAAGTTTTTTATCTTTTGTTTTTATGTGAAATATAAGTGACAAATTATAGTTTAGTGATAATACTTAAACCTAAGCAACAAATAATTTCAATATGAATATTCCTGAAAACCACCAGGCGGTGATGCCGTATTTGATGTTGCATAATGCGCATAAGTTTATAGATTTTGTATTGGCCGTTTTTGATGCCGAGGCCGGCATGAAACATTTTCGTGATGATGGCGTAACGCTGATGCACGCCGAGTTGCACATTGCTGGCTCCACCATTATGGTAGCAGATGCTACAGATAAATGGCCGGCGCAAACCGCCAATATGTTTGTGTATGTGCCCAATGCCGATGCTACCTATCAAAAAGCTCTGGACAATGATTGTACGGAAGTAATGCCCTTGTCCAACCAAGACTATGGCCGTACCTGCGGTGTTGCCGACCCTTTTGGCAATGTATGGTGGATTACATCTGTGAAATAAACCTGTTGTAGGAACACGCCTGGAGGCGTGTTCCTACAACAGGTTTGCTGATAGCAAATTTTACACCAATTTCAATTCTTCAATCTCATTGGCATAATCATATTGCAGGTCTTCATGCAATTTGGCCAGCGCTTTTTCGGCTTTTACCAATTGACGCTCATACAGTGCAAGTAGGGTAGCGTTGTACTTAAATGATATTCCGGAATCTTTTAGTTTTCGGCAGTAATACAGCAATAATTCTACTTCGGTTTGTTTGTTGCCCGAGTATTTGGTGTACTTGTTTATGATGCGTAAAATTTTGCGCAAACTCTTTTTGGCCCAGTATAAATTGTTGCTGTTAATATCAGCAAAGAGTTCATCCGTTTCTTCTTTTATGTCTCTAATATAGCTTTCCTCATCATTGGCCTCAAACAGCAAATAGGTAAGTAATTCTTTATTTTCCTTTTTATACTTCACCAGTCTAAGACACAGTTCCTTAAGCTCTTTGGGCGAAATATTGCTCAGTTCTTTTTTTAATTCCGCTACGCTCGCTGTCTTCATATAAATGCTTTGCTTTTACTAAAAATCAAATTCTTGGATGTCTGGGTCTTTCAACAGAAACTGTATAATTTTCTCATGACTTTTATCGGGCCCGTGCACCTCCCAATGGCCTATTATCAATTCACCTACTTTACTTTGTTTGCCACGTGTTGCTTTCAGTTTATATTTCTTAAAAAGGTGTTCATATTTCTTCAAAGTCTCGTGTCGGTAAGGACAAACTATTTTGTAAAAACGCGTGCGGTTAAAGCGCTCAATTACAGATTGCATAGGCGCGAGAAACATAAGCACTATTAACACAGCAATAGTACCTACCGCTGCAGCTTGATAGTGCCCGGAGCCAATAGCCATACCCAGCGCGGCTACCATCCATATAGTAGTGGCCGTGGTGATGCCCGCTACTCTGTCTTCGCCTTTGTATATAACACCAGCACCTAAGAAACCAATACCTGTAATGATATTGGCAGCTATACGGTCGGAGCTGGAGAAATTACCAATACGTACCGACAATATGGTGAATAAGCAGGAACCAAGACTCACCAATATCATAGTGCGCAGCCCGGCCGACTTAGACCTATATTCCCGTTCGGCTCCAATAACTGCGCCTATGCCCAATGCCAGCAAAATGTGTTCTATATCTTCTGTAAGATGATAGGTCATAAAGGGTATGTTGTCGTAACTGTTTTTAATTTATAAGTAATGGAATAACAAAGGACAATATTACATACCCTTTGTTGTGCCAAATTTATATATTTTCTTTTACTCGTTTGGTATTAATACGAGATGCATGAGAGGTATTATATTTACAGCTGTAGGCCCTACAAAAATTATTAAAACGTGAAGACGATAGGAAGTATCTTAAGGTTTTTAGCAGAAATAATTTTGTTCAAGTTTATTTACCCATTAATATTAGATGCTGTGGTTATATAGGTTAGCTATGTCATAAAACTAGAATAAAAACTATTTGTTGTGTTAAGCATCACTGATTGCCGTTTAAGAAGTTAGAGTTGTTTAAAATAAAGATTTGTTGTCAGTTGAATTATTTAAAGTTCAGAATCTTGAAAGTTTTTCTGATATAGGTTATTTTTTGAATTCTTAAATGGCAAGTACTGATAATAGTTTTATTTCTAAGCCTAGGCTGAAGCAGTACTGGATTTATATTTTACCTTCGCCATACAAAATGATTTCACCAGAATCCATACAACAAGTAATAGGCCGAAGCGATATTGTGGAGGTAATTGGGCAGTTTGTTACGCTGCGTAAAAGGGGCATTAATTATATTGCCAATTGCCCTTTTCATAACGAGAAAAGTCCATCCTTTAACGTAAATCCGGCTAAGGGCATTTTTAAATGTTTTGGTTGTGGTAAAGGTGGAGATGTGGTTTCTTTTGTAGAAGAATACGAGAAATTTTCGTTCGTGGAGGCTATACGATGGCTCGCCAATTATTACCAAATTGAACTGAACGAAACAGAGGCGCCTGAAGAATACAAGCATCAACAACAAATAGAGGAAAGCCTTAGGATTATAAACGAGTTTGCTACCAACTATTTTCAAGCCATATTACAGCGCGATGATGAAGGTCAATTGATAGGTGGCAGCTATTTTAAAGAGCGGGGCTTTAGGCAAAATATAATTGATGAATTTAAACTAGGCTATAGCCTGGATAAATGGGATGCGTTTACAAATGCTGCCATAGCCAAGGGATACAGCCTAGAGCTATTGGAGAAAGCAGGACTAGTAAAACTGCGCGATGGTAAACCTTACGACAATTATAAGGGTAGGGTTATCTTTCCTATTTTTAGTGCCACAGGCAAGATATTAGGCTTTGGTGCGCGCATACTCAAGAAGAATGACCATGCACCTAAATATGTAAACTCGCCCGAAAACGAGCTTTATGTAAAGAACAAAGTGCTGTATGGCTTGTACCAGTCACGCCAAAGCATAAGTAAGCTGGATGAGTGCTATTTGGTAGAAGGCTATACCGATGTTATATCCCTGCACCAGGCAGGCGTTACCAATGTAGTGTCGTCGAGCGGTACTTCGCTTACTGAGGGGCAATTGAAGCTCATCAAAAATTTATCCAAAAACCTTACTATCCTTTACGATGGTGATGCTGCTGGTATAAAGGCTGCTATGCGTGGGCTGGATATGGCTTTGGGCGAGAGTTTTAACGTGAAATTGGTACTATTACCCGAAGGCGAAGACCCCGATAGTTTTGTTCAAAAAATGGGTAGCGAAGCGTTTAAAGCTTTTGTGGACAAACATAAGCGCGATGTTATCGGATTTAGATTGGAAGTGGGACTTAAGGAAACAGGTGGCGACCCAATTAAAAAATCGCAATTGGTAAATGAAATTGCGGAGACCATTTCCAAAATTAATAAGGCTGAAGATTTTTCGTTACAACAACACTATATAAGGGAAAGTGCCACCCAGCTTGATATTGACGAGGAAGGCTTAATAAACCTTGTCAATAAATTTATAAGGGACAGACTACAGCAAGACCAAAGGCAGCAGGACAGGAAACAGGCCAATCAGCCTCAAGATGTTTTTGACGATGAACCAATTTTTGATCCTGAAACGGGTGAGGAAATTATTGTTGCCCCCATAGTACAAAAGGATTATAAAGAGGAATGGCAACTACTGCGGATGTTATTGGAGTATGGCGAAAAACCTTTTAAAGATGAAGGAACGGTAGCGCAAGTTTTCTTTGAAACGGTAGATATAGAACTGATAGAAAGCCCGCTGGCAAAGCAAATGATTACGGAGTACCACAATTATTGGGAACAGCATCAGCAAATTCCAGATGTCAAGTATTTCATCAATCATAGTGATAAGATTATAAAACAAAAAACGGCAGATTTGCTGAATGTGATGCACACCCCAAGTCACAATTGGCATGATAAATTTAAGATAGAAGTGCATCATGGCGATGAGTTGTATATCGAAGATGTGGAAAGTACTTTTGCCTATTTTGAATTAAAATTGTTGCGCCGTTTGTTTGCCGAGAATATGAAGCAAATGCAGAAGGAGACCGACGTGCAGAAGATTATGATTTTAATGAAAACGCATCAAACATTGAAGCAACGAGAGAAAGAATTGATGTCGCTAGTGATAGTAAGGTAATAGATTATTAGATTTGCCCATAAATATATTTTCTTGATGATGAATAGAAAACAAAGCATAGCCGACAGTGCCCTTTCTTTATTTGCCAGAAAAGGCTATGATGCTACTTCTACGCAATTGATAGCTAAGGAAGCTGGTGTTTCGGAAGCTTTGATTTTTAAGCATTTTGGCAATAAAGAAAAGCTACTTGATTTCGTAATCAAAGAAGGCTACAAGAGAATAGTAGAACATAATCGTGGTACTTTTCAAGATAAAGACCCACTAAATTTTATATTTACGGTTATAGAATTGCCCTACAAATTAGTATGGGAAGAACCGCTGTTTTGGGAATTGCAGTATCGCTTGCTCGATTTGGAAATTTCCTTAAAGCAGCACAAAAGGTTTATGGCACCGCTACATGCTATGTTGGTAAAGGCTTTTAAGGATTTAGGTTACGAGCATCCTGACAAAGAAACAGACCTTATGCTGGTATTTGTTGAAGCCTTTTGGAAACACCTCATTGCTCATCGCGATGAAAATAAAAAGAGCTTTATAGACTTGCAAAACTTTTTCAAGGGCAAGTACGAACGTAAATAATTTATTTTTCGCTCAACCGAGCATATCATCTATTTTTAGCCAATAAATAAATGATATGCCGCATTCCTTTTCGCTTTCGGGACAGTTAGTAGATATACACAACCGTGATATTTTTCCTGCAGCTATAACTGTAACCAATGGAAAAATATCAAGCATCCAAAGGCTTGGTATTGCAGAGCAACGCTATATATTGCCAGGTTTTATAGATGCGCATATACACATCGAAAGTTCGATGTTGGTGCCTAGCGAATTTGCCAGAATAGCCGTGACGCATGGCACCGTAGCCACCGTAAGCGACCCACATGAAATAGCCAATGTATGTGGTATAGCAGGCGTACAATATATGTTGGATAATGCTGCAACCTCTCCATTGAAATTTAATTTCGGCGCACCCTCCTGCGTACCTGCCACAAACTTTGAAACTGCTGGCGCAATAATTGATGCCGACGGTATAGCGAAATTATTAGCTAAGAAAGAAATAAGGTACCTGGCAGAAATGATGAATTTTCCTGGTGTGCTTTTTGAAGATAAAGAAGTGATGGCTAAAATAGCCGCAGCTAAGAAAGCAGGGAAGCCTATAGATGGCCATGCGCCTGGTTTACGTGGCGATGATGCTAAAAAATATATAGCTGCAGGCATAAGCACCGACCATGAATGTACAAACATTGAAGAGGCAAAAGACAAGCTGAGTCACGGTATGAAAATCTTGATAAGAGAGGGGAGTGCTGCAAAGAATTTTGACGCTTTGGTAGATTTGATTCATAGTCATCCTGGGCAAATTATGTTTTGCAGTGATGATAAACATCCCGATGAATTAATTAAAGGACATATTAATGAACTGGTAGTGCGGGCTATAAAGCACGGCTGTAGTATGTTTGATGTGCTACATGCAGCTTGCGTATTACCTGTACAGCATTACAATTTAGATGTGGGTTTACTGAGGGTGGGCGATGACGCTGATTTTATAATCGTAGATGGTCTTGATGATTTTAAAGTGCTGGACAATTATATTGCTGGAAACCTGGTAGCCAAAGATGGGAAGAGTTTAATCGCTCCTTCTGGTATTCAAGCAATAAATAATTTTGGCATTGATGAGCAAACGGCAGATAATTTTAAAGTTAGAGTTGCAGATGAAACTGAAGAAATAAATTGTAAAATTATTGAGGCTTTAGATGGCCAATTAATTACAAGTTCTGCTACAGCTTTGTTGCGGGTGGAGGATAATTGTATACAAACAAATGTTGCCTATGATATTTTGAAAATTGGTGTGGTAAATAGGTATAACACAGCGCCAATAGCTATGGGTTTCATCAAAAATTTTGGTCTAACCAAAGGAGCCTTAGCCTCAAGTGTAGCGCATGATAGTCACAATATTGTGTTTGTGGGTGTAGATGATGAGAGTATTTGTGAAGCGGTAAATGCCATAATACGTGTTAAAGGGGGCATAAGTTTGTATGATGGTGTGGAAGCAAAGGTGATGCCCTTGCCAATAGCAGGCTTAATGTCGGACAAGGATGCGCAGCAAGCTGGCGAAGAATATCAAGCAATAGACCGGAAAGCAAAGCAATTGGGCAGCAAGCTTGGTGCACCTTTTATGACCTTATCTTTTATGGCACTTCCCGTCATTCCTCAGCTAAAGATGACGGATATAGGACTTTTTGATGTTCAAAAATTCGAATTCGTTGATTTACAACTATAACCTAAACACCTTTAATTTCGTCCTCAACTAAATATTGTTTATTTTTGTTGCCACTTGGAAAGACCAATCACCATGAGGCTTACTTTTCTGCTTCCGTTTATCTATTTGTTACCTTTGTCTGTATTTGCCCAAAACGTGAATACTAATGAGGTGGCATCCTCATATTTGCGAAAGAATGTCTCTTTCCCTGGAGGTCAATCCGAGTTGGAACAGTTTCTAAATTTAAATCTTCGGTACCCTAATAAAGCAATTGAAAACAAAATATCGGGTGAGGTTATCGTTTCTTTTTTATTAGATGAAAAAGGAGATATTTCCGCTGCAATGATACTAAAAAGTCTAGGTTACGGATGTGATGAAGAAGCCCTACGTGTAGTAGGCTTGATGCCGCGCTGGGAGCCGGCTGTACTTGATGGTGAGCCTATAAAAGTTAAGTATATTTTACCCATAGTTTTTGAATTGCCAGCAGAATTGGAGAACAAGGAAAACAACTAATATTGTGCCTGATTTAAAAGTATTTTTATGTCTGTTCCTGCTCTTTAGTGCAGGAATTTCTTTTGCGCAAAAGCAACAAAAAGAGAATAAAATTCAACGACAAATTTTATCTTCGGCAACTAATATGCCCGAGTTTCCTGGTGGTGTGTCTGCACTAAAAACCTATTTAGTAAAATCGCTAAAATACCCAAAGAAAGCATACAACGAAAATTTGGAAGGCAAGGTGGTAGCAAGAATTGTGGTAGAGCCCAATGGTGATATCAGCAATATCGAGATAGTTGAATCTTTAAGTCCTGAGTGTGATAATGAAACAATTAGGGTAATAAAAAAAATGCCAGATTGGAATCCTGCCCGACAAAATGGAATTCCGGTGGCGTGTTATTACGAATTACCTATTACCTTTAGGTTGAAGTAATAAAAACAAAATTATTCGCCTTAAATAAGTAAATAATGACAAAGAAAATTATAGCCTTAATTGTCCCCACTCTGTTTTCAATACAGCTTGTGGTAGGGCAACAATATAAGGGCCAAGGTGATAAGGGGCCAGTGGCGAAGAAAGCTATTGATACTAGTGATGTAGTAAGGGTTGTAGATGTGCAACCTCAGTTTTCTGGAAGCCAAGGCTCCTTGCATCGCTATCTTTCTAACAATTTAAGATATCCGGCTACTGCTGTAGAAGAAGGCATAGAAGGTAAAGTAATTGTAGAGTTTATAGTGTGTGAAGACGGTAGTTTATGCAACGAACGAATTGTGAAGAGCGTTGGTGGTGGTTGCGACCAGGAAGCATTAAGAGTAATAAGGGCCATGCCCTCATGGAAGCCAGCAATGAAAGACGGCAAGCCTGTAAAAACTTACTTTAAACAACCCATAATGTTTAAACTGGCTGACCCAGAACCAGTCACGCCAACAGAAATAAAGAATTAATGCCTGAAGATATTTTTAAAAATTTTGCCCAATTGCACGTAGTGGTCGTGGGCGACGTAATGTTGGATAGCTACCGCTGGGGCGATGTTGAGCGTATATCTCCCGAAGCACCTGTTCCAGTAGTGTCCATAAGAAAGGCAGAGAGTAGGCTGGGCGGTGCTGCCAATGTCGCCGTCAACTGCAAGGCGCTAGGAGCAAAGGTTTCAGTGGCCAGCGTTATTGGTGCCGATGATGATGGCGCTACTTTACTAAAATTATTGGCTGAACAAGAAATAGATACAACGCTTGTCCATAAAAGCGATGCGCGCATCACTACAACAAAGAATAGGATTCTAAGTCGTAACCAACAGATGCTACGCTTTGATACGGAGATGAGCGATGAACTTAATACCAGAGATGAACATGCGTTTATAGATGCTACTTTGCGCTATTTGCAAATACAAAAACCTGATGTAGTAATTTTTGAAGATTACAATAAAGGTGTGCTTAAAAAAAACGTTATAGACCGCATAATAGGGCATTGCAAGGCTTTGGGCATCGTTACTGCCGTGGACCCAAAACTAAGTAATTTCTTTGCCTATAAAGGTGTGGACATATTCAAACCTAATCTTAAAGAGGTGCGCGAAGGTTTGCATATTGCTTTAGATACTATTGATGAAACATCAATGCTGCAAGTACACCAGCAATTGCAGGCACAATTGGGCCATCAAATATCATTCGTTACACTTTCAGAAAAAGGCGTGTATTATAACGATAGCAAAATAGGTAACATTATCCCTTCCCATATCCGTAATATTGCAGACGTTAGCGGTGCTGGCGATACAGTAATAGCCGTCGCAGCAATGGTGTACGCAGTTTCAAAAGATGCTGAAAAAATGGCTGCCTGGAGTAACATTGCTGGTGGCTTGGTATGCGAAGAAGTAGGTGTGGTGCCTATAAATAAAGAAAAGTTAGTAGCAGAGATAAATGCTTTGCTATAGCAATTATGAGCTGATGCTAACAGTTTTAAAATAATATTTCTAATCTTAAAATAAACAAAAATGTCTTTAGTTACGGTAGGTACAATGGCCTTTGATGCTCTTGAAACGCCATTTGGTAAAGTGGATAAAATTATTGGTGGTGCTGCAACTTATGTAGCTTGGTCGGCTTCTAATTTCTATCAACCTATAAAATTAATATCTATCGTTGGTGATGATTTTCCACAAGAAGAGTTTGACCAGCTGGCTGCTCGTGGTGTGGATGTAGAAGGTGTAGAAGTAGTGAAAGGAGGCAAGTCGTTTTTCTGGAGTGGCAAATACCACATGGATATGAACAGCCGCGATACGTTGGTTACTGAGCTTAATGTGTTGGAGCATTTTAATCCAATAGTTCCTGAAAGTTTTCAAGATTGCGAATACTTGATGCTGGGCAATATAGTACCTGCTTTGCAAAAAAGCGTTATTCAACAATTGAAGAATCGTCCTAAGTTGATAGTGCTAGATACTATGAATTTTTGGATGGATGTTGCCCTCGCTGATTTAAAGGAAACATTGACTTTAATAGATGTATTGGTGATTAATGATAGCGAAGCCCGCCAATTGTCAGAAGAGTTTTCTTTAGTGAAAGCGGCTAAAAAGATAATGGCTATGGGACCTAAATACCTTGTGGTTAAGAAAGGCGAACATGGTGCTTTATTGTTTCATGAAGATAAAATTTTCTCTGCTCCAGCCTTGCCATTGGAAGTAGTGTTTGACCCAACCGGAGCTGGCGATACCTTTGCTGGTGGCTTTATTGGGCACTTGGCGCGTACAGGCGATATATCTTTTGAGAATATGAAAACAGCTATAATAGTTGGTTCTGCCCTGGCATCTTTCTGTGTTGAGAAATTTGGCATGGAGCGCTTAAAAGAAATTTCACAAAATGATATTACTAAACGTATGGAACAATTTGCCGAACTATCTAGTTTTGCAAGCGTTACCGTTTAGATTCAATCAAACAGTTTTAACAAAATAATGCTACTACATAAAACAAAAATCATTGCAACTGTAGGCCCAGCTTGCGATACGTACGATAAATTATTGGCCTTAGTAAATAGCGGTGTCAATGTTTTTAGGCTTAACTTTTCACATGGTTTGCACGAAAAACATGCAGAAGTAATTGCCAATATCAAAAAAATAAATTCGGATTTTCCTTTCAACATAGCCATACTGGCCGATTTGCAAGGACCTAAATTACGTGTGGGTGATATTGAAAACGGTTCTTTGCTCTTAGCAAAAGATGATGTTGTCACCTTTACCAATACGTTGCAAGAAGGTACTAAAGATGGTATTTATATTTCCTACCCTAATTTTTCGAAGGATGCGAAGGTGGGTGAAAGTATATTGCTGGATGATGGTAAAATAGAAACCAAAGTAACTGAAATTACTGCTGATGGCCTTGTTCGTGCCATCGTAATTAATGGTGGTGTATTGTTGCCACGTAAAGGTATTAACCTTCCTGATACGCAAATATCGCTACCATCGCTTACCGAGAAAGACTTGCGTGACTTGGATTTTATTGTAAACCAAGGTATCGATTGGATTGGACTTTCTTTTGTACGTACGCCAAATGATATTCTCGATTTGCGCCAAAGATTGAAAGCTAAAGGAAGCAATGCTAAGATTATAGCCAAGATAGAAAAGCCAGAAGCGGTTAAACACTTACGTGAAATAATTCTGGCCTCAGATGCTGTAATGGTTGCCCGTGGCGACTTAGGCGTGGAAATGCCTGTGGAGAAAATTCCGATGATACAGAAAGATATCGTGAGAAAATGTATTCATAGAGCAAAACCGGTAATAGTAGCTACGCAAATGATGGAAAGTATGATAGACCGCACCAGACCTAATCGTAGCGAAATATCGGACGTGGCAAACGCCGTAATGGAAGGTGCAGATGCGGTAATGCTAAGCGGCGAAACCGCCATGGGAGCGCATCCTGCATTGGTAGTGCAAACAATGGTGAACATTATTCGTGAAGTAGAAAAAGAAGAAAATGTGTATAATAGAAATCTTGTTCCACAACCACATTCACCATCTTTCCTAAGTGATGCCTTATGTTACAACGCGTGTAAGATTGCTGAAGATGTACATGCCGATGCCTTGATAGGTATGACGCAAAGTGGTTATACTGGCTTTATGATTTCTAGTTTCAGACCACATGCGGCTATTTATGTGTTTACCAAAACGCAGACCTTGATTAACCAATTGAGCTTAAGTTGGGGTGTACAAGCTTTCTATTACGATAAAGAAGAAGGCATGGACGAAATTATAGCCGACCAAATAGCTATACTTAAAGAAAAAGGTTTGTTGAAGAATGGTGATATTGTTGTGAATACAGGCAGCACGCCCGTTAGCGAACATTTACCTACCAATTTATTGAAGATTACTAAAGTGGCTTAATAGCTATTTTTTTACAGCGGCGCAGGATAATCGCTATTATGCTGCGCCGCATTTTTCTGCGCTGTGCTTTTTGTTTTGCAAAACATTGTCTGCATCCCACACAATTATCTTTTCAAGTGGATGCTGCCTCTTCGGACATGCAGCTAGTGTGCAAATTTTGCAAGAGAAGGGCTCACAACCATCTACATGCACAAACAATTCTATAGCGTCGCCAAATTTCTTTCTGATTAACAGGTCCAGTTCATCAATTTGTTGGTGGGCTTCTTTTACATTCAAATACCAGGGAAGGGTAAGGTGACCATCAAGATGTAAAATAGAACCATACTGGATGGTGCGTAGGTTGTGTAAGTCAGTCCACTCCGGTTTTCTATTGGCTTGAAGATAGGCTATCAATTCATCCAATAATTTCATGTCGGCTTCATCCATAATGCCAGCAAGCGATTTCCTCATTACCTTATAACCAGTGAGGAGAATAACAATGGCAAAACCAATGGCGATGGTAGAATCTAACCATTGCCAGCCTGTAAATTTTAAAATAAGCAAACCTAAAATGATACCTAGGGTAGAGTAGGTATCTGTTTTTAAATGTTTGCCTCCAGCCTGCAATGCAATAGAGCGAGCACTTATCCCTCGCTTGATGGCATAGCTGCCCGCAGCATAGTTAAGAATGGCCGTAAAGGCCAGTAAGGCCAGACCCCAGTCCAGTTTCTGAATCACAACTGGATGACTAAAATGCACAACAGCTTCGTAGATTATCACGAGGCCTGCAATAATGATTAAAGTACCTTCAATAGCTGATGATATGTACTCAGCTTTACCATGGCCATAGGGATGGTTCTTATCTCTAGGTTTAGAAGATAGCCAGACGCTGTACCAACCAATAAGTCCGGTAGCTACGTTCACGGTACTTTCCATAGCATCTGTAAAAACAGATACAGACTTCGTCCACCACCATGCCACTAATTTTATGGCAAAGAGTGCAAATGCTAAAAAAGCAATATTGCGTTGTAGACGAACAGATGATACCATTATAGGATAGTAGAAATAATTAGGATGGAGGCAAAGATGATTTACTCGTTTTAGGCGACAGTAATTTGCGCAAAATGTTGCCCATCAAGCCTCCCAACCCAGCAGTAATAAACCCAACCAACACACTTACCAATATCATAAGCGTATAAGAAGGTAAATTGAAAAGCGCAGCCATCTTCTTAACCAATATATGTTCGTTAGCTACATCCGTCATCACAATTATAAGTAGCCAACTCATAGCAGTACCCAATGCCGTAGCCAAAAAAGAGGAGAAGTTTTTTCGGAGCGGTATCAAGCAGGCTAAAAGTAAACCTATAAACATAGGCGCCCACCATGGCAGCAATAAAGCAGCAAAATAAGTAGCAACAGCGGTTAAGAGTAAGAGAAGAAAAAAGCGCATAGCAGCGGTACTATTTATTATGGAGGCAAGTTAGTAAAGTTTGTTTTCTTTGCTGCAACTTTGTTGTTGTTTATGAAATTGATAGCTGCATTTTTTCAACTGGCCCGTTGGCGCAATTTGTTAATTGTGTTGCTTACGCAATGGTTTGTGTGGCTGTTTGTAGTTAATCCTATGCGGGACTGGAGTGCTGTGCCGCTATTTTTAACCCCGCTTAATTTCTTGTTACTGTCGCTATCTACAGTTTTTATAGCAGCCGCAGGCTATATCATCAACGACTATTTTGATGTAAAAATAGATTTGATTAACAAGCCTGATAAAGTAATTATAGAAAGAATATTGTCAAGAAGAACGGCCATTTTATTGCATAGTGGCCTGAATATATTAGGCTTTGTGCTTGCTTTTTATCTGGCAGCAAAACTGCACAACTTTTGGGTCGTGACCATTCAATTTGTATGCACCATTTTGCTTTGGTTTTATTCCACAACTTTTAAAAGACAGTTTGTAACCGGAAATGTAGTGGTGGCACTACTTACAGGGCTTACCATTATGATTGTAGCCGTATATGAACCCAATTTGTATCGCCATGTTAATCTAGACTATTTTTTTTCTGTTGAAGATAAGGTAATGGTCAACCCTTTTATGGTAATAGCTGTGTACACGTATTTTGCCTTTATGCTCACTTGGATGCGCGAAATTGTGAAAGATATGGAAGACTTTAAAGGCGATGCAGAAGATGGATGTGTAACTATGCCTATAAAAATTGGCATAAAAAAATCTACCTTTTACGTATTGCTTTTGGGTGTATTAGCTATATTTCCATTGATGGTAGCCAGCTTTAAATTAATATTTGGCAAATGGGCTGTATTGGGCGTCTACATTGCCATTGCGCTAATAGTACCTATGATAATATGGTTGGTATTTTTACCTCAAAAATCTACATCAGCGCACTTTGGAAAAGCTAGCCGTTGGTTGAAAATAATAATGTTGTTAGGCATAGCTTCTTTGCTATTGTACTACTGGCTTCAATACTTTCTTTAAAAAAAAACAATAATCTAATGAAACAAATAATATTGGCTTCTCAATCGCCAAGACGCAAGCAACTTTTGGAACAAGCCGAACTAACATTTACTATTAAAACGGCTCATGCCAATGAAGATTTTCCGGATGATATGCTAGCCGAAGATGCTCCTATGTTTATTGCTAAAAACAAGGCTGAGGCTGTGTTTCAAACTTTGGATGATAATGAAAAGAACAACAGCATAATCATCGCTGCTGATACTGTGGTAGTATTAGAGAATAAGATTATTGGCAAACCTAAAGATGAAGCGGATGCGCAGCAAATTTTGCGTACGCTATCGGGGAAAATACACAAAGTGATAACGGCTGTGGTGCTGCAGACAGCGCAAGGCGTAGAGCAAATAAATGAAACAACGGAAGTTCATTTCTTACCCTTGACCAACGAACAAATCAAACACTATTTAGAGAACTATAAACCTTACGACAAAGCAGGCGCCTACGCCATTCAAGAATGGATAGGCTTAATAGGAATAAAGAAAATTGACGGCGATTTTTATAATGTTATGGGATTGCCTATAAGTAGGGTAGTGGCGGCCTTGGGTGAATATTTGTAACTCTACAATCTAAGACAAAATACGAGAAAATGTACCACTCAGTTTAAAGACAGGTACATTTTCTTTCTTAAAATCAGCATTGGTTATAAAGGTATTTTCTTCCTTTTTCCAGGAAATATTTACCTGTATCGCCTCGCCAGAAACAGGTACAAGCAATTGTAGAAACTTTATTTGATTTCCTTTACTAAACATCAATTTCTCTTCGGTTGCCAATTGCATAAACTCTTTTACTATTTGCACCATACAAACTCCAGGTACAACGGGCTGACCAGGAAAGTGTCCTTCAAAAATTTCATGTTCAGGATGAAATTGAATGCTGGCTTGCAGTTCATTTTCAGACTTAGTAAGCTCATCAACGGTATAAAAATTATTCAGCAACATCTTGTTTTATTTTTTTTAAGTCTATAGTGAAACCAGCAAGCAAGTGCTTAATACTTATTTTGTCTGCCAATTGGCCAAAAGGTGCTACCGGACTCATTTTCATTACTACAACTTTTTTAGACTCATCAGCATTTTCAATGGCTATTATGTTTCGCGATATGTCTGCAATGTAATAGACAAAACCTTTTTCCAGGTCAAACTTAATGTAGTTCTCTCTAGTGTTTCGGTCAAAATTGTAAATGCCTTTTGGTTGTTTTGCCATGTTTTTCACCAGCAACATTTCAAAATCTTTTTTCAGTGTTTTAATTAACGCTGGTTTATTCATTTGCTCCATTATGCTGTACACAATAAAGGAATCTTTGTGGTCCCAACCGAAATCAAAAAACGTGCTGCCCATCTCACTTTGAAATACCACGCGTGTAGCTGTATCGCCAAAGTTTTTCATGTACAACACACCACTAAAATGGAATTTCTTCAAACCAAATTTGCCATCTATTACACCGCGATATAATTCTTTCTCAAACTTTGGTTTTAAGTCGGCAGCGGTCAAGGATTGCGATAGCTGTATCTCCTGCGAATTTTGGTATATTTTCTTATTGCAGGAAAGTAGGAAAAAGCTTAGACTAACGAACAGAAAATAACGCATCGGAAAGAGTCGTGTTTATCTTTTTATTTGTAAAATTCATGTCGGTATAGTCGCCTCCGTTTTCGCTCATTACCAGCTTAGTTACTGTATTGTCAGTCTTTTCTAAATACACTTCTATCTTGGCAAACAGGCCTTTCATGCTGGAATTTATTGGCGTCATTTGCAATAAATATTGACCTTTTGACTCAAAAGCTTTGACTGAAAAATCTTTATTGTTGAATACCGTTCCGCGCATGCAGTCCATCATCACCTTATTCACCGACTGCATGGTTTTGCTGTTTCTAGTGTTTATCTTATTGGTCTTGTTCTCATCGCGCACCATGATTTGTCCGCCATTCATCACCAGTAGATATTGAAATGGGCTTGTATATTCAATACGTATTTTGTCTTCTTTTTTAAAGTAGAATTTACCTTTTGAGTTCACCTTGTCATTCAGCATTTTCATGTGCTTTACCTGCACAAAATCTGATGAAATGGTGTTGGTGCTTTTAGCTGTCGATGCTAAAGAAGTTTCGATAGTTTTTGTATTGCTAACCGCAGTAAAGCCTTTAGCAGCTTGGGCTGAAGCACTAAAGTTTTGTGCGGCAGCGATTATTATTAAAGACAATAGTGCAACAAAATTCCTTAAAGACATATTACTAATTTAATGGCGAAGTTAATTAATTAAAAGTCTTTGTAGGTTTAGCATTGGTTAAAACAATGGCAATTGATTTCCTTGTAATCTTCTAAAGTCGTTTAGATTGTATTCAAATTTGGTTTCATTCAAATGAAATTTCCTACAGTACAATTTGAATTGTTGTTTTATAATTTCTGCAAATTTTCCTTCACCGTTCATCCTCGTGCCATACCTGCTATCATTCACTTGTCCACCGTGGCAGGACTGTATTTGATGCCAAACCTTCTCTGCTCTGTCGGGATAGGTTTTGTATAACCAATCCTTGAAAATAGTACTGATGGCGCCATTCAGCCTTACAATACTATAACCAGCCCATTTGGCGCCAGCCTCCGATGCCGCTTTTAAAGTATCGTGTATATGGCTATCGTTAAGCCCCGGAATTAGTGGCGCATTCATAATACCAACGGGTATGTTCTTTTTACTTAACGTTTCCAACACTTTCAGCCGGCTTTTATAGGTTGCTGTTCTGGGTTCCAAAATAGCTCGTAGTTTTTCATCTACCGATGTGATGGAAGTATAGACGCAAACTAAATTTCTGGCAGCCAACTCTTCCAAAATGTCGGTGTCTCTTAGGATTAAACTGTTTTTAGTAATGATGCCAACAGGATTTCTAAACTCAAGACATATCTCCAAGAGTTGCCTTGTCAATTTCATTTTTCGTTCTATAGGTTGGTAACAATCTGTATTGCCAGAAAGCGATATAGGCGCGGGTTTCCAGCTTTTATGCTCCAAAAATTTTCGAAGCAATTGTGGGGCTTTATGTTTTACCACAATTTTACTTTCAAAGTCCAGCCCTGCGCTATAGCCCCAGTATTCATGCGAGTTTCTAGCGTAGCAATAAATGCACCCATGCTCGCAACCTTGATAAGGATTAAGCGAAAACAGCATGCCCACATCAGGACTTTTTACTTCATTCACTATAGTTTTGCTATGATCAAGAATGTATTCTGTCTTGCGTTCCGCTATTTCCCAATCGTCTATGGCTTCTGTATGTTCCTGCACATATTCGCCTTTTAAAAAACGATTCTTTGGGTTCAATTGCGCGCCACGGCCTTTGATGTAGGCATTATTATTAGCTTCTATATCCATGCTTCACATTTCTTCTTTATTAAATGAAAAAGGGCTCTAGCAGTTTTGCCAGAAGCCCCAATATACAATATTAGCTAGGTCAGTTCCCGGCGTACTTATTCTGGTTTCGGTAATGTCAATCTTTTCTCGCTGAACATAGTTTTGCAAGGTGTAATGTCTTGCAAGTATTTAGTCATAAGCGTATCGCCACTTTTATTAAATTGTCGCCATCCTTCTACATCCATTTTAGCATCAAGATTATCACCCATGCAATTGCAATATGTTTCCACCAGGTTTCTACCTTCCACGCTAGCTACTGTTGAATCTTTCGCATAACTATTTACACAGCCCTTAATGAAATCTTTTTTATAATCATCTTTTGTAGGCGTGCAAGCAGCAAAACCAGAGGCTAACAGGGAAGTAAACAGAAGTAATTTATTGCGCATGGATGTAAAAATATTTGTCGCAAAATTAAGCTATAAAAAAAGGACACAAAGCAAAAACTTTGTGTCCTAATTCAAAATTATATTCAGGTTCAAATATTATACGTCAAACCTAATACCTTGTGCCAATGGCAAATTAGAACCGTAGTTGATAGTGTTGGTTTGACGACGCATGTAAGCTCTCCAAGCATCAGAGCCACTTTCACGACCGCCGCCAGTTTCTTTCTCGCCACCAAAAGCACCACCAATTTCAGCACCTGAAGTACCGATGTTTACGTTGGCAATACCACAATCACTTCCTTGTGCAGAAAGGAACAATTCCGCTTCGCGAAGGTTGTTGGTAAATATTGCTGATGATAAACCTTGTGGTACACCATTTTGCATAGCTATCGCTTCTTCCAATTTGCTGTATTTCATTACATACAAAATTGGTGCGAAGGTTTCTTCCTGTACAGTAGCATAATCATTCTGTGCTTCGATGATACATGGCTTAACATAGCAACCGCTCTCATAGCCTTTGCCAGTAAGCACACCGCCAGGTACTAATACTTTGCCACCTTCTTGTTTAGCACTTTCAATAGCAGCTAAATAATCTTCTACAGCTTTTTTATCAATCAACGGGCCAACGTGATTGCTGGCGTCCAAAGGATTACCAATTTTCAATTGACCATAAGCTTTCATTAAAACACTTATAGTTTTATCATAAACACTTTCATGCACAATAAGACGGCGTGTAGTAGTACAACGTTGACCAGCAGTACCTACCGCGCCAAATACCGTACCAATCAATACCATGTTCAAATCTGAATGTTCAGAAACGATAATAGCATTGTTGCCACCAAGCTCCAATATAGATTTGCCAAAACGACCCGCAACTGTTTGACCAACTATGCGACCCACCTTGGTAGAACCCGTAAACGAAACTAAAGCCACGCGCTTATCATCACTCATCAAAGGACCGCTTGTTTCGCCAGAAAGCAAACAGCTAACGCCTTCAGGTACATTGTTGCGCTTCAATACATCAGCAATTATTTTCTGACAAGCAATACCACAAAGTGGTGCTTTCGAACTTGGTTTCCAAACACAAACGTTGCCGCAAATCCAGGCTAGTGCTGCATTCCAGCTCCATACTGCTACAGGAAAGTTAAACGCACTAATGATACCAACAATACCTAACGGATGCCATTGCTCGTACATGCGGTGTTGCGGGCGCTCACTATGCATAGTTAAGCCATAAAGCTGGCGAGATAAACCAACTGCAAAATCGCAGATGTCAATCATTTCTTGCACCTCACCTAAACCTTCTTGCAAACTTTTACCCATTTCATAAGATACCAAAGCACCTAAGGAGCTTTTATTCTTACGCAATTCATCACCTATCTGGCGTACTATTTCGCCGCGTTTTGGAGCAGGCCAAGTGCGCCATTCTTTAAAAGCAGCTTCTGCTTTTTCTATTGTTTTATGGTATGTCTTTTCATTTGAATCTTCAGTAGAGGCAATAAGTTTGCCATCTACAGGAGAATAAGAATCTATTTGTTTTCCGCCGCCTTTGGTCCATTTGTTACCAGTAGAGGTACCGTTATTCATTTTTTCAATGCCTAAATCTTTGAGGATTTTGTTGGTATTCATAAAGAATCTTAATTTTTTATTTTAGAAGCCGCAAAGATAAGCATAATGATAGCACATACCATAAATTCCGTCTATGGGTAAAGTGTTGTTTTTTGATAGGCATCAATAAATTTCTTTATTGCGCTTATATTTTTTCATTCGGCTTGATGCCTTATTCAATTTCGAATTGATTTTATTCTTTTCACTACTCGAAAAATAACCATCGTTTTTGTATTTGTACATGGTTTCTTTAATCGATTCATGCTCCTTCAATAGCTTTTCATATTCACCTTCCGAAATAGTTTTACTCTTGAAGGCTTGTTCAATTTGCGCTTTATGTTGTTTTAGTTTTTTATCAAAATCTTGAGCGTTGGCCATAGCCGGCAAGGCACAGATGCTAAGTAATAGGATGGTTTTCTTCATAATCAAATCTTTAAATCAAAAAAATACAGCTTTGTCTAACCTTGTAGATTGATAGCTATACGTTTACTAACAATGGCCAATAATTATTGTTGTACAAAAAAAGCTGCTTCCTAAAGGAAACAGCTCTGAACTTGTGTTTTAATCCATCTTATTTTTTCAAATGCAGGTCGAAATAATCCGTAACTTTTTGCATTAAATGTACACGATCTTTGCCTTGTACATTGTGCGGATGACCAGGGTAGGCGAAGTAATCTAGCTGAATACTGTTGTCTACACAAGCTTTTATGTATTTTATAGAATGTTGCCAAACTACTACATCATCTTGCGCGCCGTGTATCATCAATAGTTTTCCTTTCAAGTTTTTGGTCTTTGTCAGGAGATTGTTGGCTTCATATCCGCTTGGATTTTCCTGTGGTGTATCCATGTAACGCTCAGTATACATAGCCTCATACAAACTCCAATCTATTACTGGTCCACCAGCTACACCCACTTTAAATACATCCGGATGGCGCGTCATTAACGAAGTAGTCATAAAGCCACCGAAGCTCCAGCCATGAACACCCATTCTGTCAGCATCAATAAAAGGAAGCGATTTCAAATAGGCTACACCCTTCAGTTGGTCGTCCATCTCTTTGGTACCCAATTGACGGAAAGTTGCTTGCTCAAATTTTAATCCTCTGTTGCTGCTGCCTCTTCCATCCATAACAAATACCGCATAGCCGCGCTGAGCAAGGTATTCATACCAAAGGTTTCCGCTCTGCGGGAAAGAATTATTTACCAATTGTACATGAGGTCCATTGTACAAATAAACGATAACTGGATACTTATTGGCAGGATTAAAATCAGTAGGGTAAATCAGGTTGCCGAACAATGCAGTGCCATCATCAGCTTTCAAGTTTACACTTTCGATTTTAGGACGTTCGTAACTGCTCAAAGTGTTGGCAGCCTTCAAAATATTCCTGCTCCAATTTTTGTTTACCGCTACCACGTCAGCATTTCGAGGAATATCTTTGTTCTGGTATCTGTCTACAAAATAAGTGCCGTTGGTATTTACATCAGCTACGTGTACACCAGCAGTAGTTTCTAGTCTGCGCAATTTTCCATTTTCCCAATTGGCAGCATATACATGCTTTTCTAAAGGGCTTTCTTTTGCTGCAAGCAAAATGATTTCTTTACGTTCTCTATTAATGCCTGCAATATCATTTACAATCCAGTCGCCTTGGGTAATAGTGTTTAGCAATTTGCCATCAGTATTGAAACGGTACAAATGCATGTAGCCGCTACGTTGGCTCCACCATATAAATTCATTGTTCTTACCAGGAATAAAAGTCATTGGGTGCTGCGGCTCAACATATTTGTCATCCTTTTCTTCAAACAGTGTCTTTACAAAGCTGCCCGTTCTTGCATTGTATTGATTTAACAATAAATGATTTTGCGCTCTGTTCAGAACGCCAACGTAAATGTGCTGTTCGTCAGGACTCCATGTTACTGATGTTAAGTATTGGTCTTTTGGTCCTGTGGTTTGCAAGAAAATAGTTTTTCGCGTCACAGGATTATATACACCCAAAGTCACTTGATGCGAAGTGCCACCAGACATAGGATATTTAATGTCACTATTTTTCGCTGGCGTAATACTCCAGTCTATAACTGGATAATTGTTCACCATCGTCTGGTCCATTCGGTAAAAGGCTACAAAATTTCCCTTAGGCGAAATGAAGATGCCGCCATGAATGCCAAACTCGTTGCGATGTACAGATTGACCGTTTACAATATCCTTATCTGCATCAGTTGTTATTTGATGAGTATTGCCATAACTATCTTTCAGAAATAAATTATTGTCGATAGTGTAAGCAATTTGCTTGCTTGTGACAGCTACGTTAATATTGTCGGCGTTTTCGGGTAAGCTTGTCCATTTGCTAAACTGCCAGATGTTGTTTGCTGTTGTTGCTGTGTAATAATTGTTTTTTGAAGCGAAATATAGCGTGTTATTGTCTATCCATTGTAAAGCCGGCAATGATTTTAATGGAGCGGCACTGAATAACTGCTGGTTGATAACATCTAAGCGCAGCATAGTGTCCGCTTTCATAGAAGGTACACTAGTGCGCAATAAGGCCTCGCTTTGCTGCGCGCCTACTACCTGCGTGTACGCATCAGTATTGGGTATCCAGTTGAACTGTTTTATGTTTTGAACTGCCAATGTGGAGCGCAATCCCAAAACGGCTTCTTGCATAGTGAATTGTTTTTGCTGTGCGTTCACATTAATCGCAACAGTTCCGAGCACTAATAAAAGGAAACATTTTTTCATCTGTCAAAAATAATATCTAATCCATTAAATCCTAGGGTGATATTTTGGGGGATGGATATTTGCTTTTCCTTCGAGCTAGTTTTCATTAATGGCTATTTAATTTTACTAAAAGACAAGTATGCAAAAGAGTGATTTTTTTCTGCATTTGGTAATAGAGTATTATTTATATTTACCTTATGGAGATGAGTACTGATGAAAACCTTGTTTATAAAATTGCCTTGACTCAGGCCGAAATGATTGGTGGTAAAATGGCTAGGCAATTGTTGAATTATTTTGGTTCGGCTAAGGCTGTATTTGACGCGCCTATTAAGCAATTGAAAGCTATAGATGGTTTGGGAGAAAAGAAGGTTAACGCTATCCGTTCTGCACTGGATGTGAAACGCATTGAACAAGAGATTGATTTTATTCAAAAACACAAAATTCAAACCTTATTTATTGATGATAAAGCCTATCCTCAAAATTTGAAATCCTGTAGCGATGCTCCGGTGATGCTGTACTACAAAGGTAATGCAGACCTAAATGCACCAAGAAAAATAGCGATAATTGGCACCAGAAAGAATACAGATTACGGCGCCCGAATTACAGAGCAATTGGTGGAGGAGCTAAGACCTTACGGCGTTACAATCGTTAGTGGGCTTGCGTTTGGCGTAGATGTTATTGCACATAGAAAAGCAGTGCAAGTGGGCATGTCAACCATCGGGGTTGTAGCTCATGGTTTGGATATGATTTATCCTTCGCAGCACAAGCATATTGCCAAAGATATGATTAAGCAAGGCGGCTTGTTGACAGAATATCCATCTGGTACAAATCCCGATAGATTTAATTTTCCGATGAGGAACAGAATAGTGGCTGGTATGTGTGATGCAACAATTGTAGTAGAAACAGAAACAAAGGGTGGGGCAATGATAACAGCAAAACTTGCTGCAAGCTACGATAGAGAAGTGTTTGCTTTCCCAGGCAGAACTATAGATTTGAAATCTTCAGGTTGCAATTATCTTATCAAAACAAATATTGCTGGAATGATTACCGCTGCCAAAGACTTGGTAGAAGTAATGAATTGGGATATCGACGGCAAGCAAAATGTAGTACAACCAAAGCTTTTCACTCATTTGTCTGACGATGAATTGAGCTTAGCTAAAATTCTGGAAGGCTCAGAAGGAATGCACGTAGATGAATTGGCATTGAAGGCAATTATTAATAACTCTAAATTGGCTGGCCTACTCTTAACTATGGAGTTGGGCGGTATCGTAAAATCTTTGCCAGGTAAGCGATATAGACTTGTATAGTATTTGAAAATGAGCATAATAACTTTCTATGGAAGAAAACAAGACTAATAGTATAAAACACTGGGCAGAAGATGACAGACCCCGCGAAAAGATGCTACAGAAAGGCTATACAGCCTTATCGGATGCGGAACTTATTGCCATTTTAATACAAAGTGGTACGCGGGAGAAATCGGCTGTAGACCTTGCCAGAGAGATATTGCAAATGGGAAATCACAACTTGTCTAAATTAGGAAAGTTATCGATCAAAGATTTTCAGAAGATAAAAGGCATTGGCGAAGCACGCGCTATAACTCTCGTTTCAGCATTGGAACTAGGCAGAAGAAGACAACTAAGCGAAGGCATGGAGCAAAAAGAGCTGAGCAGCAGTAAAGCCGCCGCCGATATTCTCATACCTTTAATGGGCGATTTGCCTCAAGAAAAATTTTGTGTGCTTTGCCTTAGTAATAGCAATAAATTAATTCACTACGAGTTTGTAAGCACTGGCGGCGTAACGCAAACCGTTGTGGATGCCAAAATAATTTTTAAAACAGCGCTGCAACATTTAGCGTCGCGGCTAATAATTGCTCACAACCATCCCTCGGGTAATCTTACGCCAAGTAAGGCCGATAGGGATGTAACCGAAAAACTAATAAACGGTGCAAAGCTCCTAGACTTACAAATTATAGACCATCTAATAATTGCAGACAAACAGTATTTAAGTTTCGCTGATGAAGGTTTTATGTAAAACTATTCAGCAACGAATAGCCTTATCATATTCAGCGCAGCGTTCGCAGCCATTTCTTTATTTCTAGCACGATCGTAGAAGAAATTAAACTGCTTGCTTTCAGTTCTACTTGCACTAGCTATAGCCATCCATACCAAACCCACAGGCTTTTCTGCAGTGGCGCCGCCTGGACCTAATATGCCAGATATGGATAATGCTACATCAACATTTAATACTTTGCGCGCCTGTTCAGCCATTTGTATTACCGTCTCCTGGCTTACGGCACCTACTGTTTCCAATATCGATTTTGGAACTTTGAGCAAGTTTTCTTTTACCTCATTGGCATAACACACTATGGAACCTTTGAAGAAGGACGAGCTGCCGGCAAGATCTGTTAGTTTATTGGCAACATAGCCACCAGTGCAGCTTTCAGCCAATCCTATTGTTATTCTATGTTCTTTTGCTGCTCTCGCTACAATTTCTTCCAAAGGAATATCTTCTGTGGCGGCAACAATATTGCCAAGCCTTTGCATTATCAGTTCGGCGCGAATATCTACTTCATTTTCAACCTTTGCTTTGTCGGTTCCTTCACTCGTCAGCCTCAGTTTTACAAAGCCGGGCGTAGGTAGATATGCAAGGTGAATGTTTGCAGGCAGCGCATTTTCTATATCTTCTATTTTTTCAGCAATAAAACTTTCACCAACACCAATGGTCATTAATGTTTTGTGGTAAATGTAATTACCTTTAAAGCGCTCTTTAAGCCGTGGTAGCACTTCTTCGCTCACTATAGTTTGCATTTCAAAAGGTACACCCGGCAAAGAAATAATTATACAATTGCCTTTCTCAAACCACATTCCCGGTGCAGTACCCATCCTGTTGAAGAGGACTTGACAATTGTCTGGAACCTCAGCTTGTTTTGAGTTACGGTCTAAAAATGGCCTATTTCGCTTAGCAAAAATTTGCTGTACGTGTTGCAGTACGGTTTCATTCATCACTAATTTGCCGCCAAAGTAATCGCACAAAAGCGGTTTAGTAATATCATCGGCTGTAGGGCCAAGTCCGCCAGTTAGAAAAATAATATCAGCAAAAGGAATGGATTCATCCAATGCTTCTGAGATAGCCATAGCCTCATCAGCTACTGCTATTCTTCTTTTTATATTTATGCCTATTTTATTGAGTTGTTGTGCTATCCAAGCCGAATTGGTGTCAATAGTCTGGCCAATTAAAAGCTCGTCGCCAATGGTAATAATTATAGAATTGAAAGACACTATGGTATTTATTTAAAGAGGAACTTAGATTTGCAAAGGTATCGCAGGAATAACTTAATAGTCAAATTTGGCCGCGAAATTTACACGCTCTCTACCTTTGGTAAAGGCAAACCAATTGCCCTTATAGCTTATGTAAGAAGGTAGCAAATACTTGCCTTTTTGTATCAAGTCCACATGAATTTTTACGTCAAAGTCATAAGCAGCAGTGTTGTAACTCAAAGCATAATCACGAGCTACAATTGAATAGTCGGATTGGCGAAACCAAGTTTTGAATTGCTTATACACCACGTCACTCAAATATTCCTTTTTCGGGGTAGCTTCAAAAACATAACAGTCTACACCATTTTTACTTTCAATTCCCAGTCTAAAATCATACATCTTTGCAATTTCAGGGTCGAATATGGCAGACTTATTTCCCATGAAAGGAATGCCGGAAATGCGACTGCCAGGATTGAACATTAGCTGTTTTAGCTTGGCCTTGTTCTTTTCCATACTGCCTTTGCCAGTATGCTCTAGCCGGTTTTTTACTATATTGTCTTCACCACAAACCTTCCCTTTAGTGAAAAATAAATTGGCATACAATTCCGCAGTATAATAATTGTACTCTTTCTTTTTGTTGTAAAAATCACCGGTAACTTTTTCTTCTAATACACTCATAGTTCGGCAACCGTCGCGGTATATTTGCTTGGTTTCGCTGTCTAAAGAAGCCTTCACTTTATTTCCTTTTTTCTCAAAAACAAGTATGTCATTTTCAGCATTGTAAGTTACCAAATGCATACTTCTAAACGCTTTGTAAAAAGTAGTGTCCTCTTTTATTCGTTGAATAAAATCTTTTATATCAAAACCATTTTCTGAAGCTCGAATCACAACTTCGTCGATGGTAACAGGTGCAAAATAGGTAAGCGTATCCAGACGTTGAGCGGTACTGACAGCATAGTTCGTGCAGACGAAAAAGCATATTAAAATGCTCAACTTACTAAATAGAGATATTTTGTTTTTCTTTTCCTTCGCCATGTTCTTATACTTTCTTTCAAAACACAATAACATTAATGTTGTTGTATCCAGGTTTCCGCTATTATTAAATCTTCAGGTGTTGTAATTTTTATATTCTCTTTTAGCCCGTCAATAAGATGCACCTCCTTACCGCTCATTTCCACTACGGTGGCTTCGTCAGTAAAGCGTTCGTTGTAATCTTGTTGAAAAGCTTGATGAATAATATTGCTTCTAAACGTCTGTGGTGTTTGTATAGTTCGAAGATGGTCGCGGTTGATAGCTGCGTATTTCTGTCCGTTCCATTGCCTTATACTGTCAGTAACGGCTATTGTGGGAATGGCTGAACCCATTGCTATCGCTTGGTTGTAGCAATTTGTAATAAGCTCATTGCTGATAAGAGGCCTTACAGCATCATGAATAAATATCACGCCATCGTTTTCGGTAGCATGCAGTCCATTTTGTACACTATGGAAGCGGGTTTCGCCCCCGGCCACAACAGTAAGGTCTATTGGATTTTCAAAAGCTTGCAATAAAATATTGCCGTAAGATAAATGCTCCAATGGCAAAACCAAAACGATTTTGATGTCAGGAAATACTTCAATAAATTTTTTTACCGGATAATATAAAACAGGTTTTCCAGCCAAAGGTAGAAATTGCTTAGGTACCGCCGACCCCATTCTCAGACCTTTACCCCCTGCTACCAGTATCAAAGATGTAGCTGTCAAAATATGATAGTTGTGTTTATAAATGTCTGCAAAAGAAGGCAAAATAAACAAACGCCGGAAATATTTCCGGCGTTGCTAAATTTAGGATTGTTATTGATTATTTTGCAACGTCTTGAGCGCTTGCAGGTGCTGCTTTTTGCTCCGATCTTTGTGCGCGACGTTCTTGCATCTTTTGTTTTCTTTCTGCCTGAAGCGCGTCCATTTTTTGATTTTGCTCAGCTGTCAACAATGCTTTCAACGCTGCTGAACTTTCCTCACGATTTATAGCGCGACCTTTATTTTCTTGAGCTTCCTTCAAAAAATGATCATACACTTTTTTTTGTTGGTCGGCAGTAAGCGACACTTCTTTGTTCAATCTGGCAGTTCTTGTTTCCGCTACTTTTTCTGGACTAGCACTACGAACACCATCAGCTCTTTGTAATTGACCTGAGCTAGATTGCGCTGACTGCATTACAGGCGCTGCAGCTTTCTTGTCCTGTGCAAATGCGGCTGAAAGTCCAACCACAGCTATACTTGCTACAAAAAATATTTTTTTCATGTTTTAAATTTTTATTGCTGTTTTGACTGAAAGAGATACGTCTGGTTTAATTCGCTACTAAAATACAAATTATTCCAGATGCGCGCCTGTTAATTTCTCCCCATCAAAGGTCACCATTATATTTTCTTGCAAAGTAGTAGACACAGAATGGCCAATAATATCTGGCGTAATGGGATAATTTTTATGCTTTCTATCCACCAACACAGCAATCTGAATTTTTTTAGGCCCATGGTCTAACAAGGGTTTTATGGCATACAACAATGTTTTACCAGAGTTGGCTACATCGTCTATAAGCACTACCGTTTTATTGGTAAGCGAGCTTGTGGATAAAACAATTTCATCTTGCAGCGGATTTCGCTTGTTGATGGTAAGTGTTGTTAGTTTTACTTTTAAAGGACTAATTTGCTGCAAAATATCAGTTATCATTTTTGCTACAACTGCACCAATCTCTTCAATTCCAATGATAGATATTTCCTTCTCTTCGCTATTTTTTTCCCAAATTTCAAAAGCCATCCGCTTTAATTTTTGGTCTATTTGCTCAGCAGTTAATAAGGGTACAATCGTCATGCTTATTTTATATTTTAGTTCTGTCTTAATGAAAATTTTAGCTCGACCTGATGGCTACCACTGGGTCTAGTCTTGCTGCCGAACGCGCCGGAATATAGCCCGACAAGATACCAACAATAGTGGAAATGGTGATGCCAACAGTAAAGTTTTTAAGCGATAAGGTTACAGGAAAATCGAAAATATTGGTGAGCACTATGCCAAGCAATACCACAATAGCTATACCAATAAGACCACCAATAATGCACAAGGTAATGGCCTCGATTAAAAACTCTGTAAGAATGGCCGATTTTCGGGCGCCAATCGCTTTTTTAAGTCCTATTATTTTTGTTCTTTCTTTTACCGAAACAAACATAATATTTGCGATGCCAAATGCACCTACCAATAATGAGAAGAAGGCAATAACAATACCCACAACATCAATCATAGCAAAAAGCGAGTTAAGTCTTTCTGTAATCTGGCTAAGCTTATTTATGGAAAATGTATTTTTTGCATCTGGCGCTATTTTACGTTCGGCTCGCAGTATTCCTTCTGTTTCAGCCGATAAATCTTCTACCTTCAAGCCAGCTTTGGCTTTCATCATAAGTGTAGTATTGGCGTTGGGGGAATTTACATCTTTAATTGAAGCAATAGTAGAATAGGGGAGAATGATACCTCTGTCAAAATTGAAACCTGTCATGTTCTCTCCATATTTTTTAAGAATGCCAATTACATTGAATTGTTTACCTAAAAAAGTTACTGACCTGCCCACAGGATTTTTGATGCCGGGGAAAAGCTCATCTGAAACTTCTTTCCCAAGTACCACATAATTTTTCGCAGCCAACAATTCTGAACTACTAAAATAGCGACCTATGCCCAATTCAAAGTTCTGCATTTTTTCAAAATGCTCCGTTACCGCTTGGCCTGTCACTCCTCCTAGTTCATGCTGTCCTTGTTTAAGTGTAAGCCCGCCGGCTCTATAAGACAACGCTGCATAATTTACAGTTTGCGATTGTCTGTTGATCGATTTCAAATCGCTCATCTGAACCGATGGTCTGCTCTCGTATTCCCACCATTTATATTCTCC
>Ga0256901_1000296_pt1 | contig 30382 bp, 24 predicted proteins | sample MC6MC0689MT_FD_190200 | JGI IMG/M metagenome (GOLD analysis project Ga0256901, IMG submission 190200) | Metatranscriptome of enriched soil aggregate microbial communities from Iowa State University, Ames, United States - MC6-MC0689-MT... | ecosystem: Environmental > Terrestrial > Soil >... | reverse complement strand
CGAAGGTAGACGATATTTTGACGGACAAGGGAGCGATGCGCAAAGGGCGCTTCGGCCAAGCGGATGCGCGCGTGTGCGATACGGCGCGGATGACGGAGCTGCTCAGCGACATGCTGCGTATCGAACCCGATCTTTTTCTGGACGGCGGTCCGATCGAACCTCAGAGGTTTCCCGGCATTTTGTGATTTTGAATAAATAATAAAAAAGCGCTTGACCCTGACGGATTTCCCGTGATATTATATTAAACGTTGACGCCAATCAACATGCAACAAATGCGGTCGTGGCGGAATTGGCAGACGCGCACGGTTCAGGTCCGTGTGGGCTAATACCCCGTGGAGGTTCGAGTCCTCTCGACCGCACCATCTAATTAATATGACAGGCTTCTGATCTGCTATTTCTTGCAGAGCAGAAGCTTTTTTATTTTCTTTTTGCTCATTGCTGTCTAGAAGTGAAAAAACAGGAATCCCGTTATAGGACCCTGTTTTTTTATCATATTTTTACCCTAACTTCCATATAGCTGACCGCAAGCTGCATCAATGTCAGTTCCGAATTGAGTTCGCACAGTGACTTTGATTCCCTTTGAATTTAAGATACTGACAAACTTTTGAACCCGATCACTGTCCGATTGATGATAGCTTTCAGGCGTCACGACGGTTGAATTGTACGGGATCAAATTGACGTGATATAAATGCTCCCAAGGACCTCTCTGCTTTAACAAAGCGGCAATGGCTTCCGCATGCTCATTTGAATCGTTTTCTCCCCGAAGCAATATATACGCAATATACACTTTTCTACCCGTATCGCGAATATGCTGATCCAGCTTGTTCAACACATCCTGAAGCGGAAAGCGATTGTTAATGGGCATTAGCTCGCTCCGCTGTTCGTCGAATGGAGAGTGCAGCGAAAAGGTCAGGTTAACCTGCGGAAATTCCTTGGTCAGACGGTCGATCCCCGGCAAAATTCCGATAGTGGAAACTGTAATTCTCCGATGCCCCAAGCCGAAGGTTCGTGGATCTGTTAGAATCGTAAGCGCGTTGAAGATATTAGGATTGGCTAGCGCCTCTCCCATACCCATAAACGAAACGCTATCCAAGGCTTGACCCTTCAAATGGAAGTATAACAATTGATCGGTAATTTCATCGGCGGTTAGATTTCGTTTCAGTCCGATTGTTCCTGTAGCACAGAAGCGACAACCATATCCGCATCCGCACTGGCTGGAGATGCAATATGATTTCCAACCCCGCTCATAGCGGAGTTGAACTGCTTCTATGCGTTCCCCGTCTTCAATTGAAAAAAGCACTTTATTCACTTGGCGGGATGTCTTCTGCGCCACCAGAGTCAAACTCAGGACGCGTTCGCCAAGGTTCTTAATTAATTCGCTTCTAATAGTTTTGGGGAGTATAGTCATTCTGTCATATTCGCCAATTTGTTGCTTGAAGATTGCATCCGCAATTTGTTGGAACCGATAAGCGGGCTGTTTTAATTCAGTCAATATTTGTTGAATCATTTCGAATCTCGAAGTTGATTTCATTTTTTTCTCCTCTTGAGCCGGAGAAAACCCGCGATGCTTGCTGCTTAGTCGCTACGTGCATCTATCGATAGATGGATAATGCTCCGGCATCCGTTTATTTGAATCGTGAACCGCACCAACGGACAATGAACGGTTCACATGAACATTTACAATTTCAAACATCTGTTTCAGCCTCCTAATAGAAAATAAGGAAAAATAAAGAGCTACAAGAAAGTTACCTTTCTTGTAGCTCAAACTAAAATCTAACCCGATTCACGGATTGGATATTATTATTTTGAGTGACGAGAATAAGTAACTTTCTTGCTTAACAAAGAATAAAACAAGATTTGTTTTATCATTCGTAAAAAGCAAGAAATATTACATAGTCCCCATCATCTCCCTAGATTAAGTACTAAAATTGTAGCATAGCCGATTTCACATTTCAAATGTGCGAATGACCTATGGAGGCTGTCCCATGAGCCAACCAAGTTGCTCTGAAAGATAATCGATGATAAAGGTTCAAGGGGGATGTACCTCTCTCCGACGCTATACGCTCCTGAAATTTGAATGGGTAAAACCATTGCAAAGTCATTTCAGGAGCGTATGAGGCATCTCCGGGAGGTCATACCCCTTTCTTTGTCTATTTCCACTTATATAGGTAATTGTATAGTCGCTGTTATAGCACTTTTTCTCCAACATCATTAAAAAATTGATATATCCCGGAAATCAAAACTTTATCCTTTTGATATACGATTGTCCACGGTAAGCTAGAAGCATCAGCTAGCTGACAGTTCCGGCCGGAACATCAATTGAAACTAAGGGAGGCAAATCGATGTCTGGAAAACGGATTGTCGCTGGAATCGTCAGTCTGATCATGTTCGCGGCTGTAATAGGCTGTTCGACATCTGAAAAGTCAGGCAACGCTAGCACCGCGGGAAACCAGGATACGGGACAAGGGGAGTCGGCAGCGACGGATTCCAAAAAGAATGAGCAGGTATACATCTATGCGAATGCGGGAAATCTTGCACTTGCATCTACGCTAAGCAAGAAGGAAGATTTGGAGATGGTTCATAAGGAAATATTAGACCGGTCCGGATTCGAAGTAGAGGCGAATATTCCGCCCAAAGGTCAAGAAGCGGAAAAGTTAAACCTATTGCTTGCTTCTAATGAGCCGATTGATATTTTCGTCGGAAGTATAGGCGCATTCAGAGACAACGGCGCAATCCAGCCTCTTAATGATTTGTTGGACAAATATGGATCGCACATCAGAGAGCTATGGCCGAAAGAATGGGCAAGCGCTTGGGATGCGGTTACCGATAAGGAAGGAAAAATATGGGCGATTCCGCAGATGCCCCAATTAGCGGAGAAAACGATATTTCTTAGGTCGGATTGGTTAGCGAAGCTGAATTTAACGATGCCCAAGACGATTGAGGAATATGAGACGGTATTGAAGGCGTTAAAAGAAAAGGACCCGGCGGGTGCAGGCCAGACGATCCCCATTGTCACCAATATGACAGGCCTGAATTTGGCTTTATCGGCAGGTTTCATGGATGTAGGCTACGGTCCCTGGATGGATCAGGACGGAAAAGTTAAACCGCCGGAAGTTAATCCGGGATATAAAGACTTCATTGCCAAAATGGCCGAGTGGTACCAAAAGGGATATATCTATAAGGAAACCTTCACCTTAAATACGGAAAGAACACGCGAATTAATCAAGCAGAACAGGGTAGGCTCCGCCATTATTCATTATTCGGTTGTGACGAACATCCAATCCGACCTTCAACAGAAAACACCGGAGGCCTTATATGAAGTTGCCGGAGAGCTCAAAGGTCCCAAAGGCAATATTACAACGATGTCCGGTTTGTCGCCGTATGGCTGGATGCTGAACAAAAAATCGAAAAACCCGGAAGCGGCGATTAAATTCATCGATTGGATTCATTCCGACATCGAGAACTATTTGTTGATCATGTACGGAATAAAGGATAAGCACTGGAAATATACCGATGAGGCCAATCATGTCTTCGAGCGCCTTAATCAGGATTATGCCGGAGAGTACCTGACGGCCAGTACATTTGCTTACACGGTACAATTTGCACCGTCGGATCCTGCGAGCAAACCGGAATATGACTTTCTGGGCAAGTACAGCGGCGATACGAGCAGGGTGAAAAATCCGGCAACGGCGGATGTCGACTATTTGTATGACCAGCAGGAGATATCCGACAAGCTGCCTCATATCGAAGATATTAATCGCATGATTGAGGAGGAAGTGGTCAAATTTATTATGGGGGCGAGACCCATGAGTGACTACGACAAATTTGTCCAGGAATTGTATTCGGCAGGATTGGACAAATGGATCGAGGTCATGACTGAGCAGTATAACAAAGTAAAAGCGGCGATGAAATGAGAAGATCCATCCCGTCGCTGATTCATCGATATAAATTGTATTATTTTCTGATTGCACCCGGGATTATCTATTACCTTATATTTCATTATATCCCGCTGTATGGCGTTGTCATTGCCTTCAAAGATGTATCGCCATTCGACGGGGTTAAAGAAATATTAACAAGTGAATGGGTGGGGTTGAAGCACTTCCGAAACTTCACCAATTCCTATTACTTCTGGGATATTATGAGGAACACCTTGTTGATTAGTCTATATCGGCTGATCTTCGGCTTCCCCGCGCCGATTCTGTTGGCAATTTTACTGAATGAAGCAAAGAACATTTTGTTTCAAAGAATTGTGCAAACGGTTTCATATTTGCCGCATTTTATTTCTATGGTCATTGTTGCCGGTTTGCTGACGACTTTCCTGACGACAGACGGCGGCATTGTGAATACCCTGTTGCAGCTGATGGGTCTTAAACAAATTTTTTTCCTGGGCGATGCGAATTATTTCCGTTCGGTGCTTGTGATTTCGGGCATCTGGAAGGAGGTCGGTTGGGGGACGATCATTTATCTTGCAGCGATCGCGGGAATCGACGCTCATTTGTACGAGGCTGCGAAGCTTGATGGCGCAGGGCGAATGAGACAAATCTGGCATGTCACTCTGCCGGGGATGTCATTCATTATTACGCTGCTTCTTATTCTTTCTATCGGCGGGCTGCTGGATGCGGGTTTTGAACAGATTTTTCTGCTGTATTCCCCATCCGTGTTTAAGGTAGCCGATATTATCGATACTTATGTTTACCGTAAGGGGCTCGTTGATTTGCAGTATTCCTATGCTGCGGCCGTTAATCTATTCAAATCCTTAATCGCGGTGATCCTCTTGCTTGGCGCAAACTACTTGGCCAAGAAATACAAACAGGAAGGCATATGGTAGAGGTGAAGTAAGATGAACCAGCAACGCCAACGCCGCAATATGGGTGAGACAACATTCCAGATCGTGAATTACAGCTTTTTGACCTTGATTTCATTATCTTTTATCATTCCGTTTCTCGTTGTGCTTGCCACTTCGTTTGTCAGTGAGAACGAGCTGATCGCCAGAGGGAACTTTATTCTCATACCGAGGGACCTGGACTTCACAGCCTATAACCTGCTATTGAGCAAAGGTTCATTGATCTACAACGCTTACGGGATCACCTTCCTGAGGGTACTGATCGGTACATTGCTCAATCTGGCGTTTACGGCCATGATGGCTTACGGGCTGGCACGAAGGGATCTGCCGGGCAGGAACGGATTGATTACGCTCGTCTTTATCACAATGCTTATCGGGGGCGGACTCGTCCCCAATTATTTACTCATGAAAAGCATACATTTGCTAAACACGTTCTGGGTAATGATCATTCCTGGATTAATCAGTTCGTGGAATTTAATTATTATGAGGAATTTCTTTATGCAAATTCCCGTGGAGCTTGAAGAATCGGCGATCATTGACGGCGCTTCGCCGCTCGGCGTCCTCGTGCGGATTGTTTTTCCGTTAAGCTTGCCCACGTTCGCCACGATCGGGCTTTTCTATGCAGTAGGTCACTGGAATGCTTGGTTTGATGCAGCGATCTACATTAATAATACCCAAATGCATCCACTGCAGCTGATTCTGAGGCAGGTTGTACTTTCGATGACCTCGGAAGAAATAAATACAACGATGACAGCAGGGATGATGGAAAGGCCAACAGCGCAAAGCTTGAAAGCGGCGGCAATCATCGTTACAACCGTACCTATTTTGTTTGTTTATCCTTTTTTACAAAAGTACTTTGTGAAGGGTGTACTGACAGGTTCAATAAAGGGTTAACACTAGATTGCTAACGATAGGATCGGAACATTTCAAAATGGAGGGAACGACATGAATAAGCTTGGGGATATCGTGTTAGAGCTTGGGCCATCCGAAGGGAATCCGCGCAATAGCGAGGGAGCTTTTATCGAGCTTAAGGACGGCAGACTGTTGCTTGTGTACAGCCGTTTTCTTGGGGATTCCCCAGAGGATTATGCCTATGCAGTCATTGCTAAGCGTTATTCGGCTGACCGGGGAAACACCTGGACCGATGACGAAGTGATTGCCAGGCCGGAGGAATATGACGCGATTAATCTGATGAGCGTGAGTTTATTGCGGTTAGGAAATGGCGATATCGGAATGTTCTATGGCGTTCGTCAGGGCTGGCATGATTTGCGTTTCTTTCTCAGACGTTCGGCGGATGAAGGCGAGTCGTGGAGCGAGGCTGTCTGTTGTATGCCGGGTCCGGGGTATTTCAATGTAAATAACGACAGAGTGATCCGTTTGCAGGGCGGAAGACTGGTGATTCCCGCCAGCTACTTCAGAATGCGCGGGGAAAGCACGGTGGATTTGAGTTCATGGGATCCTCGGGCGATGCTGTTCTTTTACTTATCCGATGACGACGGGGTGACTTGGAGAGAATCCAGTTCGTTCTATACATTGCCTTACTCCAGATCAGGCTCGGGTTTGGACGAACCGGGCGTCATCGAGCTTGCAGACGGGACATTATGGGCATGGTGCAGAACGGATATGGGGTATCAATATGAGACTTTTTCCATGGACCGGGGAGAGACATGGAGCGTGCCCGTACCTTCCATCTTTACTTCACCCAACTCTCCACTCTCGATGAAGCGCATTCCGGGCTCCAACGATTTGCTTGCTGTATGGAATCCGATCCCTGATTATCAGACACGCGTTTATGAACGGCATACGGCAGGGAGATTTCCGTTGATCGGAGCGATAAGCAAGGATGAAGGCAAAACATGGGGACATTTCTTTTCTGCCGAAACGGATGAAAGCAGCGGTTATTGTTATGTTTCCATTCACTTTGTCGATGATTCCGTCTTACTGGCTTACTGTGCCGGCAACAGACAAGACAGGAGCTGCCTCCGCAGGCTGAGAGTAAGCCGAATCAAAATATCGGATATTCTGTCGCAACCTTAGACAAGCGTGAATGCAACAGGAGCTTGTTGTGTGAGGCTCCTGTTTTTCTTGCAATATAGACAGTCGAAATATCGCAGGGTATGCTGACGAAAAGAGAGGTCAACGACTCGGCAAAGGAAAAGGGGGCAACGATATAGCATGATCGAAAAGATATTTAAATTCCGTAGAACCCGGAAATTTTACTTGAAAGTGATCGGCTACACGCTCTTTCTCTCTTTGCTTCCCGTTCTTATCATCAGCATATATCTGTATCACAATGTCAAAGCGTCGCTCAAAAACGAACTGCTTAACGCCAATTCCAACTATCTATCCCAGACGGCCAACGCGTTGGAAATTATTATCAATCAAATCGGCAATAATTTCAAACAATTCGCGCTGGACAGCACGATGCGGGAGTGGGAGAGATTCCCTAGAGGCAGCTACTACGAGGGACTGAACAAGGATATTAGCGATACGGATTTGCCCAATCTGGCACGTTATATCAATAGCAAAGCCAAAGTGAGATGGAATCTGGACAATATGAAAATCTCCAACGATTTCATTCATTCGGTGTTTCTCATCGACAGAGCTAAGGATATTACATTGACATCGATCGGCAGCGAGCTGTCGGAGGATGAAGCGAACGCTCAGAAATGGATCGAAATTCCGGATGACGCAACGGAGTTTCCCTACTTCATGGCAGCGAGATATATCGATAAGCCGGGAGCCGATGCGGAACAAATCCTGCCTGTGATCTACAAATCTTCTAACCTGAATAGCTATATGGTCGTTAACCTCAATGCGGATCTCATCTATGCCAAAATTGTAAAAAATCTCGAGAAGCGGGAGAATGAAAGCTTTTTCGCTTTGGCGAAAAGCAATGCAGTGCTGCTTCACGACGGACGGGAAGAGATGTATGGGGAAATCAGGGCGGAACTGGAGAGACGTATTCAGGGCGATCATCTTGCGGATCAGGATGTCACGGAGTACAACGGCAAGCGGATACTAGTCACTTCCCAGACTTCGCAGCTTCTCGGCTGGACGTTCGTCAGGGCGATCGATCTGGATGGACTGTACAGCAGTATCTTTCACATCAAAGGGCTCATATTCCTCTCCTCCTTTATGCTGATCGTGGCGACAGGGCTTCTGGCGTTCATGGCCAGTCAAAGCATCTACGGACCCGTATTTCGTTTGCTGGCCTATATGAAAAGTGTCGATTATACCGATCATTTGCCCGTACAACCGAATACGCAGTCGTACGATGAATTCAAGACAATTGAGACCCGCTTTACTCGCTCAATCGAGGACAGAGCCAATCTGCAGCATCGCTTGAAGGAAAGCTTGCCGGCTTACAAGGAGAAGTTTCTGACTACGCTGATCAAGAATAACAGGTATAGCAGGGAAGAAATGATCGAGCGGATCTCCATGCTGGGACTTCGATTTGAACTGGAAGATATGGTGCTGTTGAATGTATGGTTCGATGTGCGGGGCCGGAAGGAGCTGGACTTCTCCAGCAGAAATCTGATCAAGCTGCAAATCGTGGACATTCTGGAGCGGGCGCTCTTCACAAGCCACACCGGTTTTATCGTGGAGATGTCAGAGGACTTGTTTACCGTAGTATTAAATAGCAAGCAGTCAGGGATGATGGACGTCTATGACCTGGCCGAAAATATGAAATCCGAAGTGAAAGGAATACTTGACCTGAGCTGCACGATTGGAATAGGTCGGCATTGTTCGGATGTGTATCAGTTGCACCATGCGTACGACGAGGCAGAAGAGGCAATCGGGCATCGCGGCAATGGCAGGAGGGGTGAAGTCATTTACATTGAGGATGTGCGGCTTGAAAGCCTGCCTGTATTCGCGTATCCGAAGGAAAAAGAAACGACATTAAACCAGTTCGTCAAGAACGGGGAGACTGATCAGGCCAAGCTGGTATTCGCCGAGTTTGTGAAGGAAGTGAAGGAACAGCAGGATCGGGTGCAATATCAGCAGCTGTTGCAGGCTTTTGTTCAGCTCTGGGTGCGGTTGTTGGAAACAGCAAGCCATATGCGGCTGGACCTGCCCAAAGTGCTGGGCGTGAAAAACAATCTGTTCACCATGCTCCTGCAAATGAAAGATGTGGAGGAGATGATCGCCTGGTCCGAAGACATGATCGGAGCCATGTCCGTTCATATTGAAAGCGCATTCCGGGAAAAGAAAAATAATTATATCCAAGAAGTGATGAAATTGATCGATAAGTGCAGCGGCAACGAGCTGTCCCTGTCGTATGCGGCTGACCATTTGCAGCTGAATCCCGCTTATTTGAGCCGAATCTTCAGAGAGAAGACAGGGATGAATTTCCTGGAATATCTCACCTATGTCCGCATCGAGAAAAGCAAAAAGCTGCTGCATGAAACGGGTTGGAAAATCAAAGAGATCGGAGAAATATCCGGCTACAGCAATGTGAACTATTTTATCCGTGTATTCAAGGAAGCGACCGGTACGACCCCGCGGGAATACAGGAAGCTGTACAGCGCTGACGCCTTGTCGGCTAACCCCGGAACCTCGCGCCAATAGAAAGAGAAGTCAATTGTAGATAAGCAATGTCAACTGCAGTTATGTTGCGATTGATAACCGCGGCATTACAATGAAGCTTGGAAGGCGCTTGGGATAGGCCGGAGGAGGAATTCTATCTATGAAGATAAAGGTTTTACAAATTGGTGCCGGTTCAATGGGGATGCGCAGAATTCGGGATTTGACGGCTCGCGGAGATGTGGAAGTCGCCTTATTGGAAATGAGTGCCGATCGGAGAGATCGGGCAAGCAACCAATTCGGGATCCCCTGCTTCGATAGTATGGAATCGGCTTTAGCCTGGGGAGCGGTTGCCATGAGTATTTCCACGCCGCCGCAGTCACACGCACAGTTTGTGGAGATCGCTTTGGACAGGGGGCTGCATTTTTTTTGCGAGGCCGAACTGTTTCCATATCCCCACCGGGAAGTAGAAAATGCAACGGCTGCAAAATCAACGGTGGCCGCTCCCTCATGTACGCTTCTATTTGTGCCGTTGTACAAGGAATTATCGAGAATGGTAAGGGAAGAGCTTGGCGCGCTGCATGCTTATACGTTCAGCTTATCCATTGATATAGCCAGCTGGCACCCGGATGAAGGGACAGAATATTACGCACGCAATCGCAGCACGAATGGGACGAGAGAAATGGTCGCCTTCGAGTTAATCGGACTGGCAGATCTATTTTCCGAACCGCAAGATGTAACGGGTGTAGTGCGTACAGGAGGAGAGTTGGGGCCGAATTATGAAGACAGCTGGAGCCTGCAAATGCGCTTGAACAATGGAGGGATTGGACAGCTCGTCGTTCTGGGGGCGAGTCCTCAGATCGCACGAAAAGGCATTGCCGTTGGTACGAATGGCACAATCGAGTTTGATCTCCTTACAGGCGATATTCATCGCAGCTTAGCGCTACTGGGGATACAGGATACGCGAAATTATGGACAACTGTCTCATCTATTGGAGTCTGTCTACAAAGAAGAGATTGACGCTTTTATTGAGACGATTAAGGGGAGCCGTCAGTGGCCTTATGACTTTCGCAAATCCAATGTGATATGCGGCGCCTTGGCGGCAGCCGAGAAGAGCGCGATTACAGGTAAGGTGGAAAAGGTCGATCCAGACTTTCTGCCCGCTGAATTACCGGATCAGTATGAGGATAATCACAAACGGAGGAATGAACATGGATAAGCTTGGTATGGAGAATGGAATTCAAAACTCGGAACTTTATTGGCAGCGAGCTTCATCGTTGATTCCGTGCGGCACACAATGTCTATCGAAAGGGCCTACCCAATTTATCGATGGATATGCGCCCAAATATTTAGCCAGCGGCAATGGTTGTATCGTGACGGATGTAGATGGAAATCGCTTAATCGATTATGGGATGGGATTGGGAGCGGTGTCTCTAGGTTATCAATATCCATCCGTGAATTCGGCGATTATTAATCAATTGAACGAGGCGATTACACTAACGCTGATGCATCCGCTTGAGGTCGAGGTTTCGGAGCTCATTCGTGAAGTGGTCCCGTGCGCGGAAAGTGTCAGATTCGGCAAAAATGGCTCGGATGTAACATCGGCCGCAGTGCGTCTGGCCAGAGCCTACACGCGAAAAGATATCATTTTGTGTGGAGGGTATCACGGCTGGCATGATTGGTATGTCATTACAACGGAAAGAAGTGTCGGAATTCCTCCCGTATTAGAAGGGCTAACCAAAAAGTTTACCTATAACGATATCGATAGCTTGAAAATATTAATGAACAAATACAAAGGAAGAGTCGCGGCTGTCATCATGGAGCCCGTGGGGGTTATCCATCCGCAGCCTCATTTCCTGGCGGATGTGAAACAACTTGCGCATGACAATGGAGCGCTGCTCATCTTCGACGAAGTGCTGACCGGGTTTAGAATTGCGCTTGGCGGCGCGCAACAGCATTACGGAGTAACTCCGGATTTAGCCACCTTCGGGAAGGCGGTTGCCAACGGAATGCCGTTATCCGTTCTCGCAGGTAAGGCGGAAATAATGTCTGAGTTGGAGAATGTTTTTTTCTCCTTTACTTTTGGCGGGGAAATGCTGTCATTAGCTGCGGCGAAAGCAACCATCGAGGAAATGAAAGCCCATCATACGATAGATCATGTGAACGCGATGGGAAAGCGGCTGATGGAACAAGGGAATACAATCATCGAGCAGTATGGCCTATCGGAGCGGATCAGCATACAAGGCCCTCATGCCAAAACGTTATTCGTATATAGCGAAGCCCCTGACACCTTGCTGATCAAAAGCTTTCTGCAACAAGAGATGATGCGGAGGGGAATCTTGTTTACAAGCTATAATTATGTGTCCTATTCGCACAAAGAGGAGCAGATTCAATATACGTTGGATGCTTTGAACGATGCTCTATCTGAACTATCAAAGGCAATGAAACAGAATAATCTAGTAGAGAGGCTGGAGGGCAAAGCTGTAGCGCCAGTATTTCGAAAAGCATAAGCGAATGGGGACGTCAACTGGGATAAAGAAATGTCAATTACAGTTATGTAAACGCTTGCGTAAAAAGAATTATAGTAATGAGGGAACACGAACAATTACAGGATTTTAACTCATGAGGAGGTAGGATTGATGGTAACGCAGGTCGCACGAAAAATCGTTTTTATTTGTTTAGCCGTTCTGATGGCAGCGGGGATTCAGCTTATAAATCCCACGCCGACCTATGCAGCGGATCCCGCAGTGAATTTAATGCAGGATCCCGGATTTGAAAGCGGAACGCTGAATTCGTGGAGTACGACTTCAGCGGTCGTAACCAATGAGCCCGCCAATGTCAGGTCGGGCACCTATGCCGCGAAGATCACGCAAAAAGGCGATCAGGTCAATCAGGGCGTGATCGGGTTATTACCGAATACGAAGTATAAAATGACGGGTTATGCCAAAACCGATAGTGGCGCCGTGTTTATTGGCGTGAATAGTTACGGCGGCGACGATCTGTTCGAAGTGATTGCCGGCAATAGCTACACGCAAGGGACGGTCATCTTTACGACAGGTGCAACCAACACGTTCGCCCATGTATTCTGTTATAGACCGAGTGGAGAAACGGGAAGCGCCTATTGCGACGATTTCTCGTTAGAGGAAGTGCCCGATGCCGTGCTTGACGTACCTAACGTTTTCCCGATTGGACTTTTTTGGCCGCCCGGACCGGACGATACGACAGATGAAAGATATAAAGAAATGAGAGAGATGAATGCGAATTTTTTCATCGGAAACAATTATGTCGTATCTCCGGGAATTAACGATACCGCATTACAGCTGGCGGAAGCCAACGATTTCAAAATTATTGTTAACGATAGCCGCTTCGCTGTAGATTTTTACAACTCCACACAGGCTGTAGGAGGGGGAACTCTTGAAGTTAGTGATTCTCAGCCGATCGGGCAGACATTTACGGTAAAGAGAGAGGATTTGGATACCGGCTGGTACATCGAAAACGTTAAGCTCTTTGTCGATCCCGCCTCGGCCTGGGACCCAGGTACGGCGCTGACGCTTGCAATTTACGAGAGTCCGGCTAAACAAACTTTATTAAACAGCATTACGATAAACGCCAGAGATAGCGCATTCGGGATAGGGAATATACCAATCAGCTTAAACCAGTCTTACTATATGGAAGTTACGAGCAATAGCTCCACCCCTGTATTATTGTCGGTCAGCACGAATGATGCTTATAGTGATGGAGAGGCGTATGTGAACGGTACGTCGGACAATGTCGATCTGATGTTTGATATTACGTACTTTCAGCTCGTCTATGCCGATGGCGCCAGACTGCGTCCATCTGATGCCAGCTTGGACGCCATCGCCGAGGACTATAAGGATTACGAAGCGAACAAAGGTTATTATTTGCTTGACGAACCAAGCAGTAAATTGTATCCCTATCTGCAACAATCCATTAGACGCTTAAAAGCAAGCGATCCCGATCATATGGTGTTTGTGAATTTGTTGCCCAATTATGCAACCCCCGAACAATTGGGTTTCGCCGATTATACGACGACTGAACAATTAACAAACGGACAATCATTAGGACAAACCTTCACAACGTTGCCGGGACAGACACATCTCTCTACCATTCAGATTTGGATCGATCGCCAAACATGGAATGAAGGCGAGGAAGCGGCCCTTAAACTATGGGATTCTCCGTCAAAAACGCACCTGATTGCAAGCGGCAGCCGTATCGGTTCAAATACGGACTGGCCGCAGTTTAATCTGAATACGACTGTCCAGGAAAACACGCAGTATTATATGGAGTTGACGGTAGAGGGGACGGGTTCTATTGACGGGGTCGTCCGCTCGAATAATGGTGATAACTGGATCAACGACGGAACGACTTATAAGGATGGATTGGCAATAGATGCTGATCTATGGTTTACGATCGATCAGAACATTCAAGGCGGGACTTATGAGGATTATGTATACCGCTGGGCAAGCACCAAACCGGATATTCTCTCCTTTGACTTTTACCCTTTCGCCAAATGGGAGGAGTTTCGAGCCGGTTACTATACCAATCTCGAAACGATCCGCAAGCAAGCGCAATTAGCCGGAATTGATTTCTGGAGCTATATGCAATCGGTAGGGGATAACTGGCTGCGCGATCCTAATGAATCCGAAATGCGTTATCAGGTTTATACAAACCTGGCCTACGGGGCAAAAGGATACATGTGGTATACCTACTTTACACCGCCTGGACATAACAATGCTCTTATTCGGTCTGACGGAACCAAAAACAATTCCTATTACTGGGCAAAGGACATTGATGCCGAAGTCCAATTTCTCGGCTCGACGCTGACGAAGCTAACTTCAAATGCAGTCTATCATACCGGCAACACGATTCCGGATGGAACAACGGCGCTGCCTGCTCATTTTTTCTGGCAACAGGTTGGCGAACAACCTGCTGTAATCGGATATTTCACCCATGAAGACGGTCGGAAATATGTGATGGTCGTGAATCAGGACTATAAAAATGCGCAGACCTTGTCGTTTCAATTAGCGCCCGGAATTCAGTCGGTGATGGAAGTATCCAAGACGACTGGGTCAGAGGTGAGCACCAATTTCGACAGTACGACGAGAACGCTATCGGATCACTTCAAAGCGGGCGAAGGCAGATTGTATGCCTTGGATGCTTCGTTTAGCGATACGAGCACCACGTTAACGACTGAAGGAGGCTCGGTTCCTGCGGGGACGGAATTTAAGGTGAGCTACGGTTTAAGCAGTGTCAGCGAGGCAGTGTACGGGCAGGATATCCAATTGGATTATGATGCTGCTGTCATGGAATTTGTTTCCGCGAGATCCTTGATAGAAGATGTAGCACTTGTAGAGGTTGTCAAAGAGCCTGTGGGTAAGCTGCGGTTGATTGTGGCCAGTCAAGGTCCGGGGCATGCGATCACGGGCAACGCGCAAGTGGTAGAGTTGACCTTCAGAGCTAAAAATATTTCAGTAACGGCAGAAGGCGAAATCTCGATTACGAGCGCAACTCTTGGAAACGATCAAGGAAACGAATCGCCGGCGGCGTTGTCGTCCATCCGTATTCAGATTGCTACAGGAGGCACGGGTGGAAACAGCACGGACATCAATCAAGACGGAAAAGTGACGATAGGCGATTTGTCCATTGTGGCGGCTCATTACGGTAAAGACAGCAGCAGTCCGGACTGGCTGCAATTTAAGAAAGCGGATATCAACGGAGATGGCAAAATCGATATCCTCGATCTCGCTGCGGTCGCCAAAAAGATAGTGAAATAGGGGGGGACGGGAAGGGGAGCGCCCCTTCCCGGTCTATAGAAAAGGGTGATACAATGAAGCGCAAACGGATTGTTATCCACATGCTGATCTTCCTGTTCTGTTATTCGTTGGCGCTTCCTGCCGTCACCTATGCCGAGCAGGCGCCTTCATTTCAAATCGCTGCCCATAAACTTGCCGATGGAAAAGTGATTGTTAAGATGAACGGCAACAAAATGAAGGATTTATACGGCTATGAGGCCAGATTTACGTTTGATCCCGAACGGGTCGAGCTTGTGGAAACCGCTTCAAGTCTGGACGGCTTTTCTGTATCGCCAATTATCAAGAACAACGAGATCATCATTGCTCATACCAAGATCGGAAATGTAAGCGGAGAGTACGGAGATATTCCCATCGGCAGTCTGACATTCAAGATGAAAAACCACGGGACCTCAGTCGTCAGGTGGGAATCGATGAAGGTGGTCGACCACAATTTATCGAATCAAACTTTTTCTATAGGAAAGAGCATCACTGTGGCAAAGTTTTTTGTGGATTTGGAGGGCCATTGGGCTAAGACAGATATAGAACTGCTCGCTTCCCAAAACATCGTCAAAGGAATGGACGAAGATCATTATGCTCCGGATGCGCAAGTAACCAGGGCACAGTTTGTTGCGCTAATCGCTAGAGCTCTCAATTTGAAAGCGAGTTCAAAGCAAAGCCCGTTTACGGATGTTGCGCCCGGTTCTTGGTATGAGAAGGAATTAAAAAGCGCATATTCGACAGGCATTATCCGAGGAATTACAGAAACGAGCTTTGCTCCTGAGAAGAAAATCACAAGGGAAGAAATGGCCGTCATGATCGTTAGAGCGAGAAACTATGCCTCGGATTCTGCATTAAGAGACCTTGTCGACGTCGATTCGGTAATGACTTTTACTGATTCGGAAAACATAAGCGAGTGGGCGAAAAAGGAAATCCAGCTTGCTGTCGGATTAGGCATTATGAATGGCAGAACGAAGATCAGGTTTGTTCCCCAGGATCAGGCGACAAGGGCTGAAGCAGCCACAGTCATTAGAAGATTGTTGACTTCGTTAAATCTTCTTTGAAAACAGGTGATTCATCCTGCCTGTTTTTTCTTTTTTTGTTGAAACAGGATTACCGGTTGGCTGTATTCAATATCGAAATTGGAGTGAAAGCCATTGTTATATACGATTCCAAGGAACATGATTAGGAGTCTATGGAGAAGATTTGCGTCGAAGCTCTTTAATAAAATGATTCTCCTATACTCTCTATTGACCTTACTCCCGCTGATCCTCGTGATTAGTGTCTTTTATTATAAGTCATCCGCAATATTGGAGACGAAAATCACCGATTCGAAAAAACAATCTCTGGTAGAGATGGTCGATAAAATTGATGGATATTTACGGGAGGTTGCTCTCCAAGCTGCACAGATCCAAAAGGACGATCTGATTGCAACCGCTTTACGGGAAGATTATGCGTCGAGTGAAGAGAATCGGGAGAGCTTTGCGGCTAGAGGAAACCGCGTTAATGAACGGCTATCCGAGCTGATCTTAAGAAGCGAATTTATGAATGCGATCTACCTGATTAACGCCAACCAAGAAGTTTATTATGCCGATAAAGAATACCGGTTTGAGTCTAATCTTGCTTTGGAGGCCATGGCGCGCGAGAAGCCTGAGGCTTTCGTATGGGCTCCCTTTAACGATCATAATCGATTGGTAGGCGCCAAAGAAATTATTCATGAACCGACTGGAAAAAGAATCGGTTTATTGGTCGTTATGTTAAACCCGGAGAGGGTAGCAATGGCTTATTCAACTTACGGCAGCCAAGAGTTCTTTATAACAAATGTCGGCGGGCTGATCCTTTCCAATTCGGATCAACAACTCATAGGCACCCGTCTGCGTCACCCGGATACGAAAAATACAGTCGTACTGGAAAGAGGATCGGCGTATTCGGGTTTTCGCTTTATCAGTCTTTTTTCAAAGGCGAACTTCAATCAAGAAATAAATAGTTTGGCTTTTTTTGCCTTGTTGATTACAGCGGCAACATGGCTTCTTGTGCTTGTTCTAACCATTATCCTATTGCGCCGCGTGACTACGCCGATTGCGAGATTAAGTCGATTGATGGGAAAGGCGCAGAAGGAGGTTTACGAAAAGATAGATAATATTAAAACCATCGATGAAGTCGGCCGACTCTGTGTCAGCTTTAATCATCTCATTACGGATATCCAAAATTTAATCGAAAAGGTTTACAAGGTTGAACTGCTGAACAAAGAAGCCGAGCTCAAAATGATTAAGGCCCAGATCAATCCTCATTTTCTATACAACACGCTGGAATCCGTCAATATTATGGCCAAGGAGCTTGGTTCTACCGCCATACCGGACATGATCCGATTACTGGCTGCGATTTTTCGCTTTTCCATCTCGCCGGGAAGCGACTTGATCCCTTTGAAGAATGAGCTTCAATTCGTTTTGTACTATTTACAGCTAGCTAAATATCGATATAAGGAACGTTTGACTTGGACCATCGACGTTTCGGAAGAGCTGCAGCAGTTAATTGTGCCGAAGCTCATTTTGCAGCCCCTTGTGGAGAACGCCATCCTTCATGGAATAGATCAAATCGAAGGACAAGGCAGTATTAAGATCAGCGCTTATTTGCAAGGGTACGACTTGATTGTCGAAATTCAAGATAATGGAGCGGGACTGAACCTGCCATTCAAGGGTCAGCAAAGCTCGGGAATCGGCTTAAATAATGTGAAGCAACGGATCCAGCTCCTGTACGGCAATAGATATGGATTAATGATAGAGCCGGCATCGGACTGCGGGACGATCGTACGCTTGCGCTTGCCTATCAATATTAATGAAGGATGATGACATGCAATGAAAATCATGATTGTTGACGATGAAGAGCTCATCCGGAATCACCTTGCCCATTTAACGGAATGGGACGAGATAGGCTGTCAAATAGCAGGTGTTGCGGCCAACGGAATCGAAGCGCTTAAGCGGATTCCAGCGGATAGACCGGATCTCATTATTACCGATATCCGAATGCCGTTAATGAACGGCATTCAATTGGCGGAGCAAATTAAGGTCAGATTCCCGCACATCCGTTTTCTCTTTTTGACCGCATACAGCGATTTTCAGTACGCGCAGCATGCGGTAAAGCTTGGAGCGGCAGATTTTATCCTGAAGCCCATTCAGAATGCGGAGCTGCTGCACGCCGTCGAATTAATTGTACAAGGAGAAGAGCGCATAAGCAGGGAGGATCGACTCAAGCAAGAGCAAGTCATCCAAGCCATGCTTAGCCCAGTCGCTGTGCCGGATAAATATGAAGTTGCCCTTGAGCAAAGGCTGGAAGACCGCGAGATCATTGTCATCTGTGTGGTAATCGATAATGCGGATGTCCTCGCAGAGGCTGGAGAAGTGTATTCGTGGGTTGCACTAAGGGAAGCCGTCACGCAAATTGTTCATTACAATCCCTATAGCTATTGGGATTATACGGATAGCAAGGGGGTGTATCTCATCTTATTTAAGCCGCATGGCGATTTGTGGGATATGCGCGTGGATAGCATGAAAATGGCGGGTGAAATGCTTGAGCGCTGCAAAGCTTCGTTTCCGTTTGCAGTATCCATCTGTATCAGTAAAGTAAAATCTTCCATTGTATATTTGGATCAAGCCTGGAAAGAAATTAAGGATTGCCTGGATTATCGGATGCTGCTGGGCAAGGGCTCGATCATTTCTAATGATGCGCTCCCTCATCTTGTGAAGGGCAACATTAACGGAGCGGAAAACCAGCTTAACGAGTTAACCGTTATGTTGCGCAAAGGGGAAAAAGAAAAAGTGCCCTCCTATTTACTTTCCATATCGAGGGAGATGATGGGGAAAGGACTGACCAAAACCAATATCCATACTTTTGCGTTGCAAGTTGTTCAAAAGGTAGAAACGCTTTTGCTGGAATACAATTTGCGAATTCCGGAAGAAATTCAATTGCATACGCGCAAGACAATTTTATCATTTGATATCTTGTTTGATTTAATGATATTTCTGGAGCAGTGGGTGGAAGAAGCCGCGGATCGGATTATCGCAATCCGCCAAAATCATTCTGTGAATGGGCTGGTCAAAGAAATCTGTGCTTATATACGAAGTAAATCTGCTGAAGACATGACCTTAGAGAGGTTAGCAGACGATTTTCATATGAACCATTCTTATCTCAGTCGGTTGATTAAAAAGGAAACGGGTCATAATTTTCGCGATTTACTCTGGTCCTACAGAATTGAAGATGCGAAACGGATGCTGCTTGAAACGAGACTGAAGGCAAATGAAATCGCGTATGAGGTCGGGTTTAAGGATCCGGCGCATTTTAGTCTATTATTCAAAAAACATGTGGGTTTGAGTCCAATGAATTATCGCGAGCAAATCAAACCCTAGTGCGGACAACAAACGAGTCAACTACAGCAAAGCAATGTCAATTGCAGTTATTCGGCGCTTTGTGTCCGAAAGCTATAATTGGACTATGCAATGGAGTCCTATTGAAAACAGGGGGAACGAAGAATGAGGAAGGTTAGTCTGGGCAGATTCGCGTCTGTGTCTGCATCCGTTTTATCCTTATCGTTATTGATTTCAGCGTGCGCAAGCAACAATTCGAAAGCGGATCCAACATTACCGGCATCGTCGGTTGCGCCATCGGCAACGGAGCAAGCGTCAACCGCGTCGGAAATTCCGACCAAGGAGATGACGATCAAGTTTGACCCGCAAGGGTATTTGCCGCGCGAAAGCACGACGAAGGATCCGGCCGTGCACAAAGTGATGCAGGAGTTGGCTGACGAATATACGAAGCTGAAGCCAAACATCAAGATTGAGTTTGTTGAAGTGACGGCGCCTGACCGCAAGGCTTGGCTGCAAGCAAGAATGCTTAGCAAGGATGCGCCGGATATTTTCTGGACAAATTTCGAGGAAACGTGGACCAACTATCAGAAGGGTTGGTTTCTCCAGATGGACCCTTGGCTTAATAAGCCGAACCCTTACAATGATAATCAGATTTGGAAGGATACATTTGTGCCGGGCATTATTGACGCAGTAAGAGCGCCGGATGGAAGTGCGTACACGATTCCCGGAGACGGTGTAGCGATCGGTATATATTACAACAAGACAATCTTCGATAAGCTGAGTTTAACCGTGCCGACAACATGGACTGAATTCATCGAGGTTCAGGAGAAGATTAAAGCTTCCGGCGTCATACCGATGGCCTTTAGCACAGAATCCGCTTCTTCCGGTCCTTGGTCCGATACGATCATGCACAGCGAATTTATGCTCGACAAAATCACTGACATGGATACGAGCGGAAATGGCAGATTAGAGCCAAATGAGCTTGTCAAAGCCATCAAAGAAGGAAAGTTCCCGCTTAAAGAAGTCGTTAATCAAGAGTATTCGTTGATGAAGGAATGGTCACAGTATTGGCCCAAAGGCTTTAATGCGCAAATCGATGAAGAGCAAATGTTTGAATCCGGCAAGGCCGCCATGTGGATGGCTGGAAACGCGTATTCGGATTACTTGAACAAGTCGGATTTCGGATTTGATTACGGCGTGTTTAGTTTCCCGGCCATTACACAAGATGTTGCACCTGCTGCTTCGGGTCAAGCTGCCAAAATTTACGGCCCTTGGGGGCCGGCACAATGGCTGGTGCCTGGTTATTTGAATCAGGAGGATCCGGATAAAGTGGCCGCTATTATCGATTTTCTCATGTTTCTTAGCAGTCCCGATCATATGACGCGAATTTCGGCGGAAGGCCTGACGATTCCAAACATTGTCGGAGCAGTAACTCCCAAGGGGCAGGAGCCCTTTGTAAACGATATCCCGCTTACGATTATGCAAGGTTACCATGCGATACTTGATGCGCCGTTCAAAGATAAAATGAAAGCAGCCATACAGTTCTACCTTAATGGAGATTGGACCATTGATAAGTTCAGTGACGAAGTCATGAAATATTATACAGAAGCCGCTGATCGCATGGCAGAGGCGAATCCAGACTGGTTGAAATAATTATACTTTCTGAATCGTCCATAATAGGGGGCTTCTCCAGGGAGGCCCCTTTATTCATATTACAGGAATGGGAGATGACAGATGCCCGCTTCAATATGGAAAAAAGTGAACATTAAAGCTTATTTATTTCTACTCCCTACAATTGCATTGATCATGACCTTTAGTTATTACCCGGCGTTATCCGCATTTTATTATTCGTTTACGAATTGGGATGGATTTCTGACAGCCAAGTATATTGGGTTCAAAAACTTTGAAATCATCTTTACTTCGGAGGAGTTTCGTCAAGCTTTCCTTAATTTATTTTGGTTCTCTGCATTTAATGTGCTCACGTCACTCACGGTTCCGCTACTCGTTGCCTTGCTCATTTATAAAGTCAAGCATCTCAAGCTGCAGAATATGTACCGTTTATTGTTTGTGTTTCCGATGGTAGTACCGGGTATGGTTACGATTCTGCTGTGGCAATTCATATTAAACCCCGATGTAGGGTTGATCAATTCCTTTCTTGCGGCAATCGGCATCCCTGACGAGAAGTTGCCTTTGTGGCTGGCGAGCATGAAAATGGCACTTCCATCGCTATTGCTAGTGGGGTTCCCTTGGGTATCGGGGGTGTATGTATTGATCTTTCTGGCGGGGTTTCAAAGTATACCGGGCTCCTTGCGTGAGGCGGCTATTGTGGATGGAGCAAACGGGAAAATATTGTTTTTCCGCATAGAGCTGCCACTCATCATGTCGCAAATTAAGCTGATCATGATCTTGACGATGATATCGGTTATCCAAACCTTTAGTCTGCAGCTCGTTCTGACCAACGGGGGACCGGCCAATAAGACTACCGTTCCGGGTTATATCATGTATCGTGAAGCGGTGATCAATAGTCAATTGGGATACGCTTGTGCGATCGGTGTCGTATTATTTATTATGATTTTTCTCCTTACAGTCATCAATAATAAATTTCTCAAATCGTCAACGGAATTCGAGAGGTGAGAGATCATGAATAAGTTGACCTATAGCTCCGTAAGTAAGCATGCCGTATTAGCAACGCTTGGCATTCTGACGTTCATACCGTTTATTATGCTGCTGCTGATCTCCTTTAAGGATGCGCAACAATTTGCCAGTCACCGCTGGACACTCACGTTTCCCCTGCATCTGGAAAATTATACGGAAGCCTGGCATCAGATTCGGAGATTTATTTTAAATAGTTTTATTATTAGCGGCGTAACGGTCGTTGGCGTAATTATCGTGTCATGCTTGGCTGCTTACGCCCTTGCCCGAATGCGTTTTTTTCTCAAGGAGCAGATTTACTTTTTGATTATTTCATTATTGATGATTCCAAGCGTCCTAACCTTAGTACCGCTTTTTGGAATTGTGATTAAACTGCATATTCTGAACAATTGGCTTGGATTATGGGGGCCTTATATCGCCGGGGGTCAAGTGTTCTGTATCTTTGTCTTACGCTCGTTCTTTGCGTCATTGTCGGAAGAGATGTTCGAAGCGGCGCGAATGGATGGCGCAGGGGAGGCCAAAGTACTGTTCAGCATCGTCGTGCCGTTGTCGAAGCCGATCATCGGGACATTGGCGATGTTAAATATTTTATCAACTTGGAACGAATATGTGTGGCCGATCATGGTCATGAATAGCATCGAATTGCAGCCTATTCCCGTTGGACTTCTTTATTTCACGCAGAAACAAACGGATTATGGCTCATTGTTCGCAGGCTATGCGATTGCGTCTGTTCCGCTCGTGTTGTTGTTTGCATTGGCCAGTAAGCAGTTTGTCGAAGGTTTATCCTCAGGTTCGGTCAAGATGTAAACGGTTCAATTTAAATCGTATAGTGGAGGTTTTCTTGATGAGGAATGGAACAGTCGGCAAAGTCGTGTTGGAGCTTTCTCCGTCGGAGGATAATCCGCGTAATAGCGAAGGGTCGTTTATCGACTTGAAGGATGGTCGATTGATGTTCGTTTACAGCCGCTTTGTGGGCGAGACCGAAGACGATTACGCTTTTGCTTTAATCGCCAAAAGATATTCTTCCGACCAAGGGAATAGTTGGTCCGAGGATGAGATCATCGCAAGCCCGACAGAATACGACGCCTTGAATATTATGAGCGTAAGTTTATTGCGTCTTGCCAACGACGATATCGGGTTATTCCATCTGATTCGATATGGCTTTCATGATACCAGGCTTTATTTGCGGAGATCATCGGATGAGGGGGAAACCTGGAGTAAAGCGGTTTGTTGTATGCCGGGACCGGGGTATTACAATGTCAATAACGATCGCGTGATTCGGCTATCCAGTGGAAGACTTGTGATACCGGCATGTTATTTTCGGTTGCAGGGCAACGATACGACAGATTTAAGCTCGTGGGATCCTCGCGCAATTTTAATGTTTTGCCTGTCTGATGACGATGGGGCTACCTGGCGGGAATCCCGCTCCTTCCATGCCCTTCCTGTCGCCTGGTCGGAAGCGGGCTTCGACGAGCCTGGCGTCATCGAGCTAACGAATGGCACGCTCTGGGCGTGGATTCGAACCGATCTCGGCCGACAATACGAGTCGTTTTCTACTGATGGCGGGGAGACTTGGAGTGTGCCGACTGCTTCGATATTCACTTCGCCCAGCTCTCCGCTTTCCATGAAGCGGATCCAACAATGGAATAACGTTCTATTGGCGGTATGGAACCCTATTCCAACCTATCAAACACGCATTTATGAGAGGCATTCCGGGGGGCGATCACCGCTCGTTGGCGCAATCAGTCGCGATGAAGGAAAGACTTGGGAAGAAGAAATTGCGATAGAGACGGACGAGCGATCGGGATATTGTTACACAGCTATTCATTTTGTTGATGATTCCGTATTACTGGCCTATGCCGCCGGAAACGCAGATGAAGGCTTCTGTCTGCGAAGACTTCGTATCCGAAAAATGAAGCTGTCGGAGCTAATGAGCACATAAGGAGTGGAGGCCAAAAAGTCAAAATTCATCCCGCAAAAAAATTGGGGCTCGTCCACCTGATTAAAAATCGGCAAAACAGTCCAATAGTTATTAGATCCAATCTACACAGGAGGCGATATTCATGCTGAAGGCTGTAGAAGTGAACTTGGATATGGACGAGATGATTATCCGGCTGGAAAAGGCGAGCGAGTCGACCCCGATCGAATATACAAAACTGAACAAACTCGTGCTCGCGAAGGAACCCGTCCGTAAAATGCTGTGGGTAGTCGACGTGAGAACGATCAGGGTATACTCTCGGGAGATGGAGGAGCCGTTCATGATCGCCAGCGACAAAGTCAGAGATTTCGACAAGGTTGAGGACTACCTCCTCAAGATCGCCGATAAGTACGATGTCGAAGTTTCACCGATGTCGACGTTCGGTTGACCGGCAGTGAGGGAGATGCCCAGAGGCGCTTAACCTCCGGGCATCTTCCTCGCGCTGCGGAATCAACTTCAGAACGGAAGGCTTTGATTTATTTTGGTATTACCATATTATCTTATAAAGGAGAGCTGTTCATGCATGTGATGAAGATGTTTGAGCTCAATCGCAAAGTCGCGATCGTAACGGGCGGTTCCGGTTTATATGGCGAGCATATTTCGCGCGCTTTAGGAGAAGCAGGAGCGGTTGTCATTGTTGCCTCGCGCGGACTGGAGAAATGCCGGCAGTTGGTGAAATCTTTGCGCAGTGATGGCTGTGAGGCGTTTGCATGGCGCCTGGATTTGGCGAACGAAGGGAGCATCGGGCAATTTACGGCAGAGGTGACGGCGGAATTCGGCCAGATTGACATATTGGTCAATAATTCCGTATCCCGAACCGGACTAAACGATATCGAACAAACGACTGCAGACGGTTGGCTTCGGGATCAGCAAGTTAACGGCCTGGGGACGATGCTGCTAACGAAAGCGATCGTGCGCACGATGAGGGAACGCCGGACGGGAAACATCATCAATATTTCTTCCATTCAAGGGATACTGGGCCCTCATTTTCCCGTATACGGAGAAAGCGGCATGACGAGCGGAATTGAGTATACGTATGCCAAGTGGGGCATGGTCGGGATGACAAAATGGCTGGCCAATTACTATGGAAAGTATAATGTCCGCGTTAACTGCATCTCTCCTGGAGGTTATAATCCCGTCAATACGGAGCAAGAAATATCGTCGAGCGAATTTTTGCAGCGGTATATTGAACGAACGCCCTTGGGACGACTCGCGGACGAAGACGATATTAAGGGCGCGATCGTCTATCTTGCTTCCGAGGCTTCGAAATACGTTACGGGTCACAATCTTGTACTTGATGGGGGATGGAGCAGTTGGTAGCGGATAGGGGCGCGACTGGCGGAAAGTATTATTGGAGAATCCGTTGACCGCTATTTTTTCAAGTGCTATATTGGTAATACCATAAGATGTGTACGGAGGAAACGATGGAACGGATCCTGGAAGAAGAGTATCGAATGCTAAGCCGGTTGGCTTGCGACAAAATTAGAGGCTATATCGCCGACAACAGGCTCAAAGCCGGGGATCGACTGCCTACCGAAAGAGCGCTCGCGGAGCAATTGGAGGTAAGCCGGCCAGTTATCAGGGAGGCGCTGGGAACGTTGGAGGCGCTCGGGCTGATCGTGAAGAGGCAGGGAAAAGGCATTTTTCTCAAGGATCCGAATTTTTCTGTTTTGTTCCATGAAATGATGGGGGTGTGGCAGCAGGACGAGGACAGCGCAGATCAGGTGTTGCAGTTCCGCGTTTTGCTTGAGCAAGCAGCCGTAGCCCCGATTATCGAGCAGGCCGACGATGCGGATTATGAGCGGCTCTCCGCGCTTATTGCCGAGTCGGAAAAGGAAGGGGTGTCGCACAGCGATTTCATTCGGCTGGATTATTTGTTTCACAGCGAACTGCTCGGCCTGACGCGGAATGCATTGTTTATCCAACTGACCGATGTCGTGAACAAGTATTTTCATTGGGTGGAGGCGAGCAGTCGGTCCAACAGAATGTTGGACGGCATTCAGCGCACGATTCGCCAGCATAGAGAAATCGTCCGCGCACTGCAAGCGAAGGACAGGGAAGGCGCGTCGCGGCTGTTGAAAATGCATTTGACTGGGGAAGGATAACGAGATGAAGCCATTGAAACGGATGAGTCTGAAGGATGTCGTCATTAGAAAGCTGCACGACTATATCGCGGAGCATGAGCTTCAGCCCGGTGATCGATTTCTGAACGAGAAGGAGATCGTTCAGTGGGTCGGCGCGAGCCGGACGGTTGTGCGCGAAGCGCTAAAGGCGATGGAAGCCGTAGGCGTCGTGCGGATCAAGCCGGGAGACGGTGTGTTCGTGAACGAGTCCTCGGTACATCATCTGGTCAACCAGTTTTCTTTTCGCTGGTCGCGGGATCGCGCGCGCATGCTGGAGTTGTTGGAGACGCGTACGATGCTGGAACTGTCGGCCATTGAACTGATCGTGAAGCGGGCGGATGAGAGTGAGACGATTCCGACCGCCGTCGATTTTCGGGAAATCGAGGCGAATCTCGAACAGATGGAGAGAGACATTCAGCTCAAGAAATCCATTGTTGAAGGCGATATCGAATTCCATCGCACGCTGTTCCGGATGACGGGCAATCGGACGTTCTTTGAGCTAAGCGAGGTGATTACCCAGTATTTTAACGAAGTTCGGGAACGTCGAATAGCGGAGGCTGACAGCTACGGAAATACGCTTGTCGAGCATGCTCGGATCGTTCAATTGCTTAAGCAATCGGATGCAGAAGGCGCCAAGAAAGTGATGATTGAACACCTAAGCCCGTTAAAAGAAATTATTATGAATGGGCGGTATTGAGGGAGTTGGGGGCTACTTTTAGGTGGCTTTAATATGGTATTACCATAATATATTTATGAGAAAGGGAAATGTGAATGACCAAGACGGCGACGCGGGGAATATGGAAATATGAGAGACGGATTCCTGAAATTATGGAGAGAAACCGGATTACGCTTGGCGAGGGGCAGACGCCGCTAATCAAAAGTACGCGGATAGGGCGGGAGGTAGGGCTTACCAACTTGTATTTCAAGTTGGAATCGCTCAATCCGACAGGATCGTATAAGGACCGTATTTCTGCGCTTGGCGTATCGCTCGCGAAGGAGCGCGGTTTGACCGCCTGTATCGGCACGACTTCGGGAAATGCGGGGGGATCGATTGCCGCCTATGCGGCCAGGGCCGGGTTGAACTATCACGTATATGTACAGGAAAATATCGTCGCATCGAAGCTGGAACCGATGATCGTGCACCGGGCGAGCATTGTGAAGGTTAAAGGGTTTGGGTTCAATCCGGAGGTCGGCAACCGCGTGTTTGCCAACGTGCTGAAGAACGCGCAAAGCCGGAACCTGGAGCTTTTAATTACGGCATACGCATACGCGCCTGAGGCGATGGAGGCTGTAAAAACGATTGCTTACGAATTGACGGAGGAGGGTGCAGAGGATGCGGACGTGGTGTTTACGCCTGCAGGAGGAGGCGGGCTGCTCACGGGCATCTACAGGGGGTATCGCGATCTCTTGGAAGACGGGGCTATACGCTGCCTGCCGAAGCTGGTCGCCTGCCAATCGACAGGCTGCGCTAATATCGCCAAGGCTTGGCAACTCGGCTTGGACAAACCGGTAGATGGAGCGTCAACCGCTATGATTTCCGGTATTCAAGTGCCGAATCCGCCTGACGGCGTTCAAGCTTTGCAAGCTTTGCAGCATAGCGGCGGCTTTGCCGAAGCGCTTCCCGACGCCGACACTTGGCATTGGCAGGAGCAGTTGGCTGTCAAGGAAGGGATTTTCTGCGAACCGGCAGGCGCCATCGCCTTGGCAGGCGCAATACAGGCGGCCAAGGAGGGGCGTATCGGCCGGAATGCCAATGTGGTCTGTATCGTATCGGGAGCCGGCTACAAGGATGTCGATCGGATGAGCGCGATGGTGAAGCAATTACCGGACATTCCAATGATCGATACGGATGAACTATAAGGAAGCGAGGAGGAGCGGGATGGAGCAAATCCGGTTGGGGATTGTCGGGCTAGGCCGTTTTGCCAAGCAGCATATCGAATGTCTGAAGCAAATTCCGGAAGTCATCATCGCGGCAGTCTGCGATATTCGAGGCGAAACGGCTCGAGCGCTCGGAGATGAGCTGGGATGCGGCAGTTATACGGATGTGCAGGAGATGCTGCGCGCCGAATCGCTCGATGCGCTCGATGTGCTGTCGCCGGAGATGAACCATTACGAGGCCGTAATGGCGGGCTTGGAAGCGGGATGCGATGTATTCGTGGAGAAGCCGCTGGCAAGCGATCTGACTGAGGCGGAAAAGATGGTCGGCACGGCAGCCGAACGAGGGCGTCTCCTTATGGTTGGACATGTGATGCGCTTCGATCAACGGTATTTGCAGATGAAGAATGCCATTGCGCGAGGGGATATCGGGCGCGTTCGTTCCATCTACGCCAGGCGAAGCGACAAGCGTGAATACTTCGGACTTTACAAGCGGTCGCCGGTCGTCTTGATCTTGGGCGTTCACGATATCGACCAAATCTTATGGATCAAGGACGAACTGCCGATAGAAGTTTACGCCAAAAATTCTTGTTCTCCGGAAGGCGAAGATATGGTGTGTGCGATGATGACTTTCGCAGACGGCACCGTTGCGATGATGGACAGTAATTGGATGACGCCGCGCCAATGGCCCGCTCCTCAGGATCAATACATGCAGATCATGGGGGATGAGGGCGTGCTGCGTGTACAACATCCGGACGAGGCGTTCAGCCTGTGCGCGGAGCAACGTTATGAGGTTCCTTACTTGTACACTTCCCGGGATATTTACGGGCGGCTCGAAGGGCCATTGATGTCGGAATTATCGCATTTTGTGGATTGTGTACGCGGTTCTGCGCCATCTTCCATTCTTCGTCCTGAAGATGCTTTGAATGTCATTCGCGTAACGACGGCGATCCTTCGTTCTTGCGAACGGGGACAGCCGGTCAGCATCGGCTCGGGGAGTGTCTGATGCGGATTAGCGAAAAAGTTTACTGGATCGGCAGCGGCCTTCTCGGCATGAACGCGACAGACGAGTTGGATTGCAACGTCTATCTGCTCGATGGCGGCAGCGAACAAGCGATCATCGATTGCGGCACGGGGTACGGGCTGATGAACATAATGGAGGAACTAAGGCGCGATGGGTTCGATCCTGAATCCGTTCGGTACATCTTGCTCACCCATGCGCATATGGATCATGCAGGAGGCGCGGCCGCAATGCGGGAACTGACGGGGGCGCGAATTGTTGCATCGCGGTTATCCGCATCGTTCCTGGAACGCGGAGATGAAGAGGCGATCGGCTTGGCGCAAGCCAGAGAAGCAGACGTATATCCTTCCGATTGTCGTTTGAACGCCTGTAAAGTGGACAGTGTGGTCGATCATGGCCAGCTTATGCAGATCGGGGACCTGATTGTCGAAGTGATCGAGACGCCGGGGCATAGCTGCGATATGATCAGTTTTTTCATCCCGGATATCCGAACGCTGTTTTGCAGCGACAATGTGTTCGTCGGGGGGCGGATTGCCGCGATCGATACGCCCGATTTCTCGATGGATCAGTTGTTTCAATCTTTGATGCGCCTTGGGAATTTGCATGTGGATCGCTTAATGCCGGGGCATCTGACGCCTGTAGTGAGAAACGGCATCGTACCGATCCGGAAGGCCGTGGATCAATTTATGTGCGGCTCCATACCGGAATCAATCGTTTGAATCCATCAACCACTTACCTGAGGAGGCTCTTGTATATGAGTAACGGCTATTATCCGGCCTTAGGGACGCCGCTGGACCGGGATGGCAGCGTTCTGACCGGAAGTTTGATCAAGCACGTGGAGGATCAGATCGGGAGAAAAGCTGAAGGGCTGCTTGTCATGGGATCGATGGGCATGCAGCCGATGATTAAGGACAGCGAATATGCGAAGGTGGCCCAGATCGCAGCGGAAGCGGCGCGCGGGCAATGTCCGGTCTACGCGGGCGTAATGGACAATTCAGTCGCGCGCGTCAAAGACCGGATCGAGAGACTGCAAGGGATCAAACTGGAAGGCGTCGTAACGACGGTTCCGTTTTATTTTCAAAGCACACAAACGGAAATTATTGCTTTCTACCGGGCAATTGCCGACACGTCGCCTTATCCGCTTTATTTATACGATCTGCCCGGGGTCACTCAGTGCAAAATTCAAGCGGCT
>Ga0256901_1000295_pt1 | contig 30391 bp, 26 predicted proteins | sample MC6MC0689MT_FD_190200 | JGI IMG/M metagenome (GOLD analysis project Ga0256901, IMG submission 190200) | Metatranscriptome of enriched soil aggregate microbial communities from Iowa State University, Ames, United States - MC6-MC0689-MT... | ecosystem: Environmental > Terrestrial > Soil >... | reverse complement strand
CGGGTGCACCACCTGCATCGGCAACTCCGGTCCGCTGCCGCCCGTCGTGCGGGAGGCGCTGGCCGACGGCGTTGCATGGGTATTCGCGCCGATGATCGACGTTAGCCGCGATCCGCGCTGGGGAAGAATTGCCGAGAGCATCGGCGAGGATCCGCTGCTTGCTTCCGCGTATGCGGAAGCTTGGGTGAACGGCTCGCAAATCGGCAGCGATAACGGTGATGGAAACGGATCGGCCCCTGAAGTCGCCAGTTGTCCGAAGCATTATGCCGGTTACGGATTGGCCGAAGCCGGGCGGGATTACAACACGGTCGACTTGTCGGACCGCGTGCTGCGGGAAGTGATCCTCCCTCCGTTCCGCAAGGCAGTCGAAGCCGGAGCCTTGACAATTATGGCGTCGTTTAACGAGGTTAACGGGATTCCCGCCTGTGCGAACCGCTACTTGCTGACGACGATTCTTCGCGAGGAATGGGGCTTCGAAGGAGTTGTCGCCAGCGACTACAACGCCCTGCAGGAGCTGATCACGCATGGCGTCGCCGCAGACGAGGAAGAGGCGTGCCTGTTGTCCTTGCGTGCGGGGACCGACGTCGATATGGCGTCGGGAATTTACATTCGCCACCTTCCGAGACTCGTACGCGAAGGCAAAGTACCGGAAAGCCTCGTGGATGAAGCGGTGCTGCGAATATTGGCCTTGAAGCTGAAGCTTGGCCTGTTTGAGCGGCCGTATGTCTCCCCGAGTGAATATGCGACGGATTCGAGCCTGCCGGCCGAGCATATCGCCCTTGCCAGACAAGCGGCGCGCGAATCGATCGTCCTGCTGCGCAATGAGGGCGACGTTCTGCCGCTGAGTAAAACAACGTCTTCGATCGCCGTTATCGGACCGCTGGCTGACAGCCTTAAGGACCCGCTCGGCTGCTGGGCGTTCGACGGCAGACCGGATGACGTTGTATCTGTATTGGAAGGTGTGAGGCAAGCGGCGGCTTCGACCGCTGTCGTATCGTATGCGAAGGGCTGCGAGGTCGACGGCGTTTCCGGTTCCGGTTGGGAGGAAAGCGAGCTTGCCGAGGCGCTGGAGGTCGCGGGCAAAGCGGACGTTATCGTGTTGGCGCTCGGCGAAACGTTCGAGATGAGCGGCGAAGCGCGCAGCCGGACTAATCTTGATCTGCCGGGAGGCCAGAGACGGCTCGTCGAAGCCGTAGCCCAGCTCGGTAAACCAATCGTGGCCGTGCTTCTGACCGGACGTCCGCTCACTATCCCATGGCTTCAGGATTACGCCGACGCCATCGTCCAAGCTTGGCATCTCGGCGTCCAGAGCGGCCACGGCATCGCCGACGTGCTGTTCGGCGACTACAATCCGAGCGGACGGCTTACCGTCACGTTCCCGCTGAACGTCGGACAAGTGCCGATCTACTACTATCGGAAGAAAACGGGACGACCTCCCGGAGGCGTATATACGTCGTATTATCTCGATTCCTCCACCGACCCGCTGTACCCATTCGGCTTCGGGCTGAGCTACACTTCATTTCAATATGGAGAAATCCGCTGCGCGAATCCGCAGGCAGCGCTCGGGGAGTCGTTCGAGCTGTCGGTGGAGGTGTCCAATACCGGGAGTCGCGAAGGCGAGGAAATCGTCCAAATCTATATCCGGGACGAAGCGGCCAGCGTCACTCAACCGTTGAAGAAGCTCGTCGGCTTCCGGAAGGTCAAGCTGGGGGCGGGCGAGTCGACAGTCGTCGCCTTTACATTAGGCGCGGATGCGCTCGCCATCCTTGACGCCGATATGAACGTAACGGTCGAGCCGGGCGATTTCACCGTCTGGATCGGGCCTAGCTCAGCCGAAGGCGAATCCGTTCGCCTGACAGTCGAGGCTCCTGCTCAATAAGACGAAGGCTGGCCCATAAGCCAAACAAGCTGCTCCGAAAGATAATCGATGAACAAGGGGAAAAGGAGAAAAGGAAAAAAGAGGATGTACCTCCTGGAGACTTAATGATTTGTGCGGTTTTTCCTACAAACGTTCGCCGTTTAAGCCTGGGCCGAGCTGATTTGTGCGGTTTTTCCTACAAACGTCCGCCGTTTAAGCCTGGTTCGAGCTGATTTGTGCGGTTTTTCCTACAAACGTTCGCCGCCGTTAAAGCCTGGGTCGAGTTGATTTGTGCGGTTTTTCCTACAAACGCCCGTCGTTTGAGCCTGAGCCGAGTTGATTTGTGCGGTTTTTCCTACAAACGTTCGTCGTTTGAGCCTCGGTCGAGTTGTTTTGTACGAAATTCCAACTAACTTCCCTGCGTAAGCTCATGTGTGCAAATAGATCCGCCGTTAAAGTTCAATTCCCAATTAATCGGAAACGTTGTGGATCAATCATGGCACGGAGACTGCCTCATACGCTCCTGAAACCATGTAACGGGTTTACCCCTTCAGATTTCGGGAGCGTATAGAGTCAGAGGAAGGTACATCCCCCTTCCTTTAGATCATCCAAAGCAACCTGAGCGGCTTATAGGACTAGGACAGCCCCTTATTTTCGTTGCCGACGTCGCTCAGGCTTATCCTTAACGCTCAGCCAAGAAAAATTGAATCGTCTTGTCCCCCGAGCCTGGAAGATGCTCATGACCGAAATCCGGGTAGATGACGAGCTGCTTCGGAGCGGTCATCTTGTTATACGCCGCGAATTGCGTGGAAGGCGGGCAGACGGTGTCCATCAGGCCGACGAACATAAGCACTTCGCCGCGAATCCGATCTGCTAAATATTGCAGATCGATGTAGCCGAGCCGCGTGAAAATCTCATCCTCGCGTTCGTGCAGCGGATCGAAGTGACGGAAGAAAGTCCGCAGCTCCTGGTAAGCGTCCTTCGCCAAATCCATCTCCCAGGTCCGTTTATAATCGCACAGAAACGGGAATACCGGAGCCAGCTTTTTCACTCTCGGTTCAAGCGCCGCACAAGCGATCGTCAGCGCGCCGCCTTGAGAGCCGCCGGCCGCATACACGCGCTCGGGATCGACTTCAGGCAAACCGATCGCAATCCCCGCAAGTTGGGCCGTATCGAGAAAAATGTGCCGGAACAGCAGGTTGTCCTCGTGATCGTCCAGTCCGCGAATAATATGCCCGTGGTGCGTGTTTCCCTTAACTCCGCCGGCATCCTCGGAGGAACCGCCCTGTCCGCGGCAGTCCATCGCCAGCACGGAGAAGCCCAGCGACGCGTAAGCCAGCTTATCGTTCCAGTCGCCCGCATTGCCCGTATATCCGTGGAACTGCACGACAGCGGGATGGGGCTCGGCGGCATTGCGCGGACGCACATATTTGGCGTGGATGCGCGCGCCGCGAACGCCTGTAAAATACAGATCGAAGCATTCGGCGAGCGGCGTCTGGAAGGAGCTCGGCACAAGCTCGACTTGAGGGTCTACGGCTCGCATCTCCGCAAGCGCTCTCTCCCAGTACGCGTCAAAATCGGCCGGACGCGGATTGATTCCTTGATACTCCTTCAGTTGTTCAAGCGGCATGTCGACTAACGGCATGAATGTAACATCCCTTTCAGAGGAAAATGAAGATGATAAAGCGCTTCCGTTCCTCCACATGTTACCACAACGATGTCTTAGTTCAACATAAAAATTGCGACATCGATCCTACGTGTAAAACCGTCGGTTTCGAGCAAGCCCGAAGCCCCGTCAAACCGGCATCTTCTTCCACATCATCAGCGCAGCGCCGGTCGCAACAGCGTCCTCGCGCAGCTCCCCTTTGGTGAAAACGGGCTCGTACTCCGGGTAATAATAGACGTTCTTGCGAGCGACGCCGATTGCCGTATCGTAGAACCGGTAGTACGAATTGATCAGCGCTCCTCCGAGCACGACCGTCTCTGGATGAAACATGTTGATCATATTGGCCAGCCCGATACCGAGGTAGGAGGCCGCCTGCCTGAACATCTCCTCCACGTGCGAATTGTTCTGCCTCAGCTCCTGCAAAAGCAGCTCGTAACGGATGCGATCCGGAGGCACCTGCAGCCGCCCCGCCCAGTCTCCTCCGCTTATTTTCACCCGGGACTGCGCCATTCTTTCTAGCGCCTGAACGGAGGCGAACGCTTCAAGCGCGCCGAAGTTGCCATCCTCGTTCAGCCGCGGGCCGTCCGTCTGGATGATCATCTGGCCGATCGCGCCCTCCATATCAAGCGAGCCGTGAATAATCTGCCCATAGGACATCATCGCCGAGCGCAAACCGACCCCGGCGTGCACATACAGCATATGAAGAGGTTTAGCGCTTCTCATCGCCCATTGCTCGCCCATTAACGCCGCGTTGGCGCCGTTTTCCAGCTCTGCGGGGAAGTCGGTTTTCTCTTCAATCATCCGACAGATCGGCACGTTGACCCAGCCCGGCGACGAGAAATAACGCGGCTTCACAATGATCCCCCGCTCCCTGTCAAGCGGTCCGACGGCTCCTATGCCCACTCCGACGACTTGGCTAGGATCGATTCTGTGATCGTTCAGAATCGCTTTCATCATGGCCGACGCATGGTCGACGACGCGTTCGGGCGTCATCGCCTCGTCCATGCGCCAACGAGTGAGCGACATCGGATTCATCCGCACGTCGAAGAAGCCAAGCGTAGAGGAGAACCGCGAAATCTCCAATCCGAAGAAGTAGCCGTAATGAGGATTCGTCTCATATAGAATCGGTCGTCTTCCGCCGCTGGACGGTCCGAATCCCGATGCCTCGATCAGCTTCTCGGACACCATCTCTTCCAGCAGACGGGTGAGGGTGCTGCTCGTCATCGAATAACGCTCCAGCAGCTCCGCCTTGGAGACGGTGCCGCGCTCTGCAATATGCGAGTAGATCAGCCGTTTCGGAGACGGCATATCGCTGCTTCGTTGTAGACTCACGTTTATTCCTCACTTATCCAAGTAAACGCATTGGAAATATATTAAACCCATTATAGCCGATTTGACTTTTCCAGACTACAAATAACTATCGTCGCCTCAACATAATAACAAAATGAAATTAAGTCAAACCAATAGAACCCATCAATAGATATAATAAATAAAAATAGGCTAACTTAATTCCAAAATGAAATAAAGATGGTATACTATACATTGAAGCACCTGCAATGAAGGCGCCCTCCCGACAGAGTTCAACTTATATCAACCTACAGAAAGGGGAGGAATACCTATGAACGCTAAATGGAAAATGATAGGCTCGTTATTTACGACTTTTCTGAAAATGGGCCCTTTCACATTCGGAGGCGGCTACGCGCTTATTCCGGTAATCGAAAGAGAAATCGTGGAGAAGCGCAAATGGCTGCAAAGCGAGGACGTCGCCGATATCGTTGCCGTGTCCGGCTCCGTCCCCGGAGCGGTTGCCGTCAACTCGGCCACTCTGATCGGCTACAGGATCGCCGGCATCGGCGGAGCGCTATCGGCGCTGCTCGGCATTTTCCTTCCTACATTCGCCTTGATGATCGGTCTGTCTCTGGTGTATGTTCAGATGAAGGACAATCCTAAGATCGAAGCCGCCTTCCTCTCTATTCGCGCTACCGTCGTCGCTATGATCGTCTATGCCGCCTTCAAAATCGGGAAAACCGCCGTCGTGGACTTCGCCTCGGGAGCCCTTGCGGCCATTGCCGTCTGCCTGCTGCTGTTCGGACGAAACTTCCTGCACCCCGCATGGGTCATCGTCTTCGGTGCGCTCGCAGGCATCGCCGTCGTCAAAGTCAGAGTACTGCTGGGCAAAAAGACGAAGCTCGAGGAAAAAGAACCCGTATACGACTACATGATCTAAACTCGACGATAATGGGGAATGGCTATGCTTATCGATTTGTTTTTGACGTTTTTTATGGTCGGCCTTGTTTCCTTCGGGGGCGGCTACGCTATGATTCCGCTTATTCAGGAAGAAGTGCTGACTCGCCACCAATGGATGGATGCGGCTCAGCTCTCGGATATGGTTGCCGTCGCCGGCATGTCGCCGGGACCGATCGCGACTAATATCGCCGTGGCCGTCGGCTATCATCAGGCCGGTACGATCGGCGCCATCGTCGCTTCGCTAGCGATGATCCTGCCGTCTCTGGTCTTGATTCTAGCCGCAGGCAAGCTCATTATGCGTTACCGCGACAATCAGCTCGTGAAGTCGTCCTTTTTCGGACTCCGCCCCACCGTGGCCGGAATGATCATCTACGCCGCCATCCTGTTCGCACAAAACGCCGGCATAACGATGGAGTTCGATTGGAAGACCTGGAGCCAGCTTGCGATCTTCGCCGGTTCCTTGTTTGCTCTGATTTATCTGCATAAGCATCCTTTTTCCGTCGTGCTGCTCTCCGGGCTCGTCGGCATTGCGGTATACGGTTAAGCCGCCGTATTCCCGCCCGATCTCACGAAAGGGGCAACTCACTTGGAACAACAACCGAAGAAAGCATGCTGCGCTGCAGGACGCAACGACGGCCCTGCCGGCTTGAACCGGGAGCCGACATCGCCACCCGCGCCAGTCGCACAACAGAACGATACAAAATCCTCCCGCGATCCAAAAGACGGATTAGTGCGGCTATCCGGAGGAGAATTCGTCATGGGAACCGATTCCCGGGAAGGATTCCCGGCGGATGGGGAAGGCCCGGAGCGCGTCGTGCGCGTCGATCCGTTTTATATTGCGCCGTATGCCGTAACTAATGCACAGTTTCAGCAATTTGTGGAAGAGACGGGTTATGTTACGGAGGCCGAGCAATTCGGTTGGTCGTATGTTTTTCACCTGTTCGTATCGGAGGAAACGAAGCGTCAGGTCGTCAGCGTGCCGCAAGCGACGCCTTGGTGGTATGCGGTTAACGGAGCCTACTGGGCGAAGCCGGAAGGGCCGGACTCGGACATCGGCGATCGAATGAACCATCCGGTCGTACACGTCTCCTGGAACGATGCGGAGGCTTACTGCAGGTGGTCGGGTCAGAGACTGCCTACCGAGGCGGAATGGGAATACGCCGCCAGAGGAGGCCTGGAGCGCAAAACGTATCCATGGGGAGATCTGCTCAAGCCTGACGGAGAGCATCGCTGCAACATTTGGCAAGGAAAATTCCCGGTCAAAAACAATGCAAGCGACGGTTACGAGGGAACGGCTCCCGTCGATGCGTACAAGCCTAACGGATACGGTCTGTACAACATGGCGGGCAATGTGTGGGAATGGTGCGCGGACTGGTTCACCCCGGCCTACCATCGGGCGACTCCGAACGCGAATCCGCGCTTTGAGCAGCCTACCGGCATACGGTCTATGCGAGGCGGCTCGTATTTGTGCCACCGCTCCTACTGCAACCGGTACCGCGTCGCCGCCAGAAGCTCTAATACGCCGGACAGCTCGACTGGCAACGCGGGCTTTCGGGTCGCCTATTCGGCGAATGAGAAAACCCCACCTCCCTTTCGGAAAGCGGGGTCTCAGGAACAAATCTCCCCTTGACGTATCCTGTTCTTCGTCAAATCAACTCGATCGAAAACGAGACACCTGTGAGTATTTCTTAGATTAACGCCTTCTCTAAATGGACGTTAACGATCTTGCCGTCCGTCTCGATCCAGCCGTTCTCCAATTGAACCGTCTGCGGTTCGTTCCCGTTCGTGATTGCCGTCAGTCGATCCTCTGTCCAATTATTATCGGAAAATATCGTGAGAATCCGGGTTACCGTATGAGCCGCCTCGGCGTTATCGCCCGGAAACGCAACGTCCAGCACGAGCGAATTGCCTTGGATGCCGACGACTCCTTCGACGCCGCTCGCGTTGGCGAACGCTATGCCGTTTTCCCGGAACGCCATTTTGTAATCCAACTCGCCGAATAAACCGACGATTTCTTTCGTTGAAGCCGTTACGCGCTCGTTGACTGCCTCGAGCGAATCCACTTGGATGCCGGTCCAATCCTCGACATTGTTATAAGCCATTTCCAACTCGTTCTGAACTTCGTTCAACGTCGGGGCCGAGTTACCGCACGCCGCTAGAAAAAACAACATCAACGCCGTTACCGAATCAATCACAAATTTCCGTTTTCCTGCCACCGATTCCATCAGCCTTTCTTTTAACTTTTCCTTACAATACGCAAAAGAAAGGCTTCGGTAGCAAATTACCACACCTATCACTCTGGAATGAATACACCGTCAACTTGTTGAAAATACATTCGCGTCCGCCTCCGATTCACAGACTAATTCCAATCCAATTTCAGTGTTTTTTATTAATCATTACGCTTAATACCTGTCATGCTCTGTCGTGTAACCGCTCCAGGTAATGAGTTTATAATCGTTTATATCATAAAATTCACATGTCCATCCGCAACCGGGGCCGCCTTCGATGTCACTCACTTTGACACCTGAAGCCAATTTCAATTCGGCTATTCCTTTTACTGGGAGAATTAATTCGAATCCTAAATGTCTCACATACCAATCCACTGATTGTTCGAGACCCTGTATTTTGGAAAATCGAACCAGTTATCACCACCCAACACACCGCACATACGTTCTGTTTTCGAGTAAAAAAAACTAGACTTGCCCACTTGGTGGAAGTCCAGTCCAACTAGATACATATCTAATCAAAGCATAACCATCTGTTTTGGTCAAAAATATCTCTACATCACTTAAGTACTTGGCGGGTTCGGAGTTATCGGAAGATGTAGCTGCTGGTATACAGCAAACAGTACGTTCATTCTTAGCTCATTTACGTTTGTAAAATTCCCGTACTGTCTGTTCAGCAGGCTTTAAGTAAATACAATAGTCGCGATTATCCGCAACTTCACCCGGTTCATAAAGCTTCGCCGGCCAATCCCACAGCATGAAACCGTAAAACCAGATCTTGTCGCCGATCTTCTCGAACATATTGTGATAAAAGTCATCCTGTTCCTTCATGTTTACAGCCCCCTCCAATTGCCAATCGTTCGGCAACATGGCGGAACCGGTTCGATTCGGACAACCCGTCTCCATGAAAAAGAACGGCTTCGCATACTTCGACGCAAATTCTTCCAATTCCGCAACCCGTTGATCCCAGTAGTCGATTGGGTAGTATCCGCTGGAAGAAATAATGTCCACTGCATCCCACCATTTAACGTTTTCCTCTTGATATTTATCGCAGTTGTACGTGATCGGACCGGTGTATACTTCCCGCAACCGAGCGATCAGCGTCCTCCACTCCTCGGCCCTTCGATCCGATTGCACCATCTCGCAGCCTACGCAGAACATTTCGCAGCCGGTGTCCTGCGCCATTCTGGCATAATGCAGAATGAACTCCGTATAACTCGCGAACCATTCCGACCATTTCGGCTCACAGGGAACATCCTTATCAAAGAAGTTGATATGCGCGCGCCAGGTTCCGTCCGCGCAATTGACGATGGGCTTCATGCACACCTTCAACCCCAACCGGTGCGCTTGCTCGATGGCATGGATCGCTTCTTCATCCGTCACGGTAGGCGCTTCCCGGAAGGGGATCACTGTGGACTGCGCATGAGCTTGAAATGCGGTAACCGCCAAAGCTGTCCAGTTGATATTGAGCTTGGCCATCTGTTCCATGGAGAAATCCGCATCGTCCGTACCCCACGTTCCTCGTTCGCCAATCCAGCCCCAGGTCATTCCTTTAATGTACTCCATTTTTGCTCGCTCCCCCGGTCATATTGATGAAAGTTTACTTCAAGGCAACAGGTCCGATGATGTTGGATGCTTCTGAGACACCTGAGTCATTTCTTGCAAATACACGATAATAGTAATCAACCCCTTTTAAGGCTACCGTGTCGGCATAGAGAGGTTGTAATTCAGTTACCTGCTTTGCGTCCGAGAGATAACGGCGAATACAGTACCATGGTCCGTCTATTCCTTCCGCTCTTTCTACATCGTAAGATGCGGCACCTGCCGAGCCTAGCCAGTTCAACTTCAACGGAGTGCTTGTTGGCAGCAGCACCGGTGATTCCGGCACTTCGAGCGGAGGCACGGGTAGACCTTGAATCTCATAAGCCTTGTTCCTCATCAGTCGCAAAGCGTTGATTTCATCGTAGTGGCTGCCTTCGGCGAAACCCGGCCAATGGTAGGACTCATACATTACGCCTCCCATCGGGTACTCGGAGTGCCGATAGAAGCCTCCATCTTCGCTATGATATCTTAGGCTCCAGATGTAGGCTCCTGAAGTTCCGTTCTCGATCACCTCGTCCAGCATCTTCTCCAAGTCGGGGGTTGGAGCGATACCGAACTCTCCTACGATAAATACTTTTTTCCCGCGCGTCAGTTCCTTGTCTTTGCGACATGGGGCGGCATAGTCGTTGCCATAAGAGCTCCAGCCGTAATAGTGGTTGGAAACAATGTCGATATCCGGATTGTCTAGGGAAGCTTGGCTGATTCCGTAAGCCCCGTCCATTACAAGATGATTCGAATCTATACTTTTAATATAAGCGCTAATTTCCGCGGTCCATGCATCCGGCGCCCGCAGTTCATTGCCGGTCTCCCAAGCAAGAATAGCTTTATCATCCTTGTAGCGAATTCCCGTACGCGTATTGACCCGATTCAGAACGTAGCGAATCGTGCTTTTAAAATCATCGATGATTTGACGGTCTGTCCAGAACGGATCGTCGGGGATTTTACGATGGAAATAATCAATCCCTTCCTGGTCCATTCGGATGAATACTTCGCCTTTACCACGAAATACGGAATAGTCCGCCACGCCCCCACACCAGATGAAGATGCATACGAAAGGGATAACCACCCGGATACGATGCCGATTGGCAAGCTCCAGCATCGTATCCAAGCATTGAAACGCTTCTTCGTTAAATTGCCCGGGTCCTTCAATGAATCTAGGGACACCTGGATCGTCCACCGCTCTTCTGACCGTCAGAACATAAGTCCGAATAGAGTTTCCGCCCATCTGAACAACAGATTTCAGAGCATCTTCCTGTTCGTAACGCGTTGGATAACGTACGTTGTATTTTTCTCCCTCCCATGCGTCATCGTTCATCAAAATCGTTGGTGTATTAAACGAGATAAAACGGAATTCCTTCTCGCCGTCCATTAATCTGTCGCCTGAACGGGTGATGAAGTGCTCAAATCCATTAGAGCTGGTTGTCATGCTGAACGTCCTCCCTGTTAACTACGGTTACTACGATTTGACTGAACCCTCAGTAATTCCGGAAATGATATATCTCTGCAAAAAGAGAAAAACAACTAACGTCGGCAGTGCCACGAGGACAATTCCGGCCGACATCAAAGGCCAATCCGCCCCTCTGTCAGAAGCAAACCCGGAGAGGGAAGTGCTGATCGTCCGCAACGAGGATTTAGGCATATAAAGGTAGGGCGTAAAGAAGTCGTTATACACGCCAATCGTCTGAATGATGGCTATCGTTGTAATGGCGGACTTCATTTGCGGTAAAATGATCGACCAATAAATTCTGAAATAGGATGCCCCATCGATTCTAGCGCTTTCATCCAACGCATCCGGGATATTGTCGATATACTGAAGAAAGATATAAATCCCTACAATATTAGCGCCCATATACAAGATGATTCCAGCGTAAATAGTGTTGTAAAGATGAAGGTTCTTGATTACGGTAAAGGTAGCAATCGCCGTTGTCATATAGGGAATAAACGTCGGCACCAGAAACGCCAGCAGAACAAACTTTTTCATTCTAAATTCAAATCTTCCCAGAATGTATGCCACCATAGTACCCATCAACACACTGCAGGATACCGACGCAACGATAAGCTGCAGCGTATTTCGGGCACCGAGGATAAAGTTCGCTTTTTCCAGCACAAACCGGTAATTATCGAAATTCAGAATATCCTGGGGCAGTTGAAATACAGAGGTCGACTGATACTCTTCCATTGTTTTGAGCGAAACGATCACGACCAGCAATATCGGAAAAATGATGGCTACCAAAACCGCTAATAGAAACAAATAATTGACTACGGCGAAGCTTCTGTTCTCAATGGTTAGATTGCTTGCAGGCGAACGGCTCATCGTTAGTCGGTCCTCTCCTTCAGCAATCTATTCTGCAAAACGATAATCAGAATAATGAATAAAAACATGAGTACACCCATAGCCGAAGCCTTCCCAAATTTCTGATAAAATTGGGCCACTCTGAGCGTTTTAGTAATAAAGGTTTCCGTAGCGAAATTTGGCCCTCCTCCAGGCGTAATTAATAGCGCTTGTACGTATGCCTGCAATGCTCCATTAATTCCGAGCATCAAACTGATCGAAATGGTTCGTTTGATGCTGGGCAGAGTAATGAATCTGATTTTGTGATACAAATTCGCTCCGTCGATTTTCGCAGCTTCGTATTGCTCCTGGGGGATGGACTGCAAGCCGGCCAGAAAAATGACCATATTGAACCCCACATACTGCCACATACCGATCAAAGCCATATAGAGATTTACGGAAAATCCTTCATTAATAAACCTGATTGAATCCAATCCGATAACGTTTAGCAGCGCATTGATGGGGCTATGCTCATAGCTGTAAAGATAGTTAAAAATATATACCACAGCAACCGTATTGAGGATATAAGGCATAAAGATAGCTGCGCGGAACAGCTTCCTCCCTTTAATCGCTCCGTCCAGAACAATCGCCAAATAAAGCCCTAAAGCAACCTGTACAAGCATCATTAAAATATAGGCAATCATATGAATGGCAACCTGCCGCATGGATGGATCCGATAGGACTTCTGCATAATTATCGAATCCAACATATTTAAGCTGCGGGTCGATCCCGTTCCACTCCGCAAAGCTGAACTGGAACAATTTAACGGCAGGGTAATAGGAAAACAATAGGAGCAAAAGAAAAGGGACCAGCAGAAATGAAACGATCGTTATGTTTTTTTCAAGGTCCATTCTCTTTCCCGCCGACATTGATCGCATCTGTTTCTCACTCCTTACTTAAAGAAAAGGGTCGGCCTCCATCCCTGCGTCTTCAAAAACTGACGATGCAAGAAGGCCAACCCTACCATCATCGCATTATTTTGCTCCGCCGAATTCCAGTCTTATTTTCGCCCACTTCTCATTAAACTGTTTGACCGCTTGGGCAGCATCTTCATCAGATTTCAGAATATAACCGTTCATCGTGCTCACGATATCTAGTTCGGCTTTGGTGAGGGCTTTCGTGATATTGTCGCTTGTAGCTGTTGCCTCTATAACCGGCAATCCGCTTGCGAGCAATTCCTCCGTAGCCGGATCGTAGTTGCCGGAATTTTTCATAGGCGACAGAGATGACGCAGCCGACGCATATTTCCCATCAACCCAGAGCCATTCCAAGAACGCTTTGGCCAGCTCAGGTGACTTTGTATCTTTTGAAATCGCATACATTTTGGAGTTTGTAGCTGAAATATATTTCGTGTCAGGAAACGGAAATGTTCCGATATCCTCCACTTTCGCTCCCAGCTCTACCGGCTGGGATGGAAACCACGATTGGGAGTAATACATGGCGATTTTGCCAGCAGCCATATCTTTCTTGAATTGGTCCCAGCCTGCCGAAATAATGTCTTTCTCGAAATAGCCTTTCTTCTGCATCTCTCTCAAGAAATCAAAAGCTTTAAGCTGCAACTCATCGATGTAATCGTCCTTGTCGATATAGGTGTTCTTCAATTCAGGGTCTCCGGTGAATTGAATGCCCCAAGTGTCGTATCCTCCGAAAGTATACGTGGTCCAAGCCTCTTTCAACGCCGTTCCCATCGGGGTTATCCCCTTTTGCTTCAGCTTCTCGGCTGCACTCCAAAATTCATCCATGGTTTTAGGCGTGCTTGTAATTCCAGCCTCAGCGAAAGACTTCTTGTTGTAGGTGATCCCCGTAAACGTAATGGAATCGGTTACGCTGTACAGCTTGTTGTCCATTCCAAGGCCAGCGGTATAGAAATAGAGATTGTCATTCGTGAATCCCACGTCATCAATCGGTAAATAGTACTGTGACCATACATCTCTTGAGATCGAAGGCATGACGTACGAAATGTCGGGAAGTTCGCCCGCAGCCATTCTTGTGGACACCACGCTGTCATAATCCTTGATTCCTTCAAACTCCACTGTCGTGCCCGGGTGCTCGCTCATAAACTGTTCCGCGAGATCCTTAAGCTTCGTGTCCGCAATATTCGTATAATTGGTTGCGAAAACGATTTTCCCTTCCAATTTGGGTTGCTCCGGCGTCCCTTCCGCCTTCTCTGACGAAGCTCCCTCGCCGGAGGCCTGAGCTGCATCGCTCGGGCTTGCGCCTTCATTCGAACTGCCGGACTTTCCGCATCCTGATAAGGTTACAGCCAGTACTAATCCAATAATTAGCCAGGCATGGAATTTCTTCATTTGTGACCTCCGTCTTTTCTGATGTTAGGGATGCATCCTCTAGTTTTATTATAAATTTATAGAAGTCCCTTGTGAGCAACACAACTTCTTAATTTTATACATTTCTTTATATGTTTGACTTTATTTTTTATTAATTACCATATTTCAATTCCACTTTACCGATTTCGAGATCGAAATTTTGGATCCCCTTTGTCAGAATAATCTTTACGTACCGGGTGCCCACAGCAAACCCGTTCCCGTGAATCACGACTTTGCCCCAGTTGCCTCCCGTTCCCTCTGTTACATCCCAGCTATATTGGCTGTATTCAAAATCGATTCCGTCCTGAGAAGTCAAGACAACGATACCTCCGTTGCCGGCGGGCCATCTATAACTCGTGATTCTATAGCTAGCCAAATCTCCATCCAATTCGTAGGTCAAGTATCCGACATTGTTATCCGTTCGATATCCGCGAGCCGGGTCGTTTCCCATCAAACCGCTATTTAAATGATCGATCGCCATATTGGCGGATTTGTCGAATACAAGGCTGAAATCATTCAAATCATCGATCAGTTGATTCGCTGTTCCTCCCTGGGCTTGTACTGGACTGGAGGGTGTTGAACTCCCCGCCCCGTTTTTTCCCGTTACTCTGTAAAAGTACGTAGTTCCATCGACTGCTGTCATATCATGAAAGGGTTGATATGGGTGATCGCTATCCAGAATATCAGTACCCACCGTCGTCCATGGGCCGCTGACGCTTGTCGCTCTTTCCACATCGTACTTTTCAGATCCGTAGGAACCGTACCACTTAATCTGATCGGTCGAGATTACGGGCAGCATCGTCGGCGTATCCGGAACACCGATCGGCTCGGCATAAGTCAAAGCCACCCTGCCAATTTGCGGATTCCAGGCTGTAAGCGGATTGCTGATAACAATCTTGATATAGTTCGTCCCTGCCGGAAGCATTCTTCCTTGATACATCTTGTATTTCCAGTTGCCAGCAACCTCTTCGGTGTATGGATTGGCATATTGAGAGTAGGTGACATTGTCAGGAGATGTATAAACTTCAAACTCCGTATCGGCCTCACCCGGCCAGAAATAAGTGCTCAGTTCAAAACCTGTGAAATTTTTACCTGAAGGTGCTTTATAAATGACACTCTCATTGTTAACGGATGATCGTACAAGCCTGGAAGGATCGTTGTGGAAATACGTTGGATTCAGATTATCGAAATAAAGATTAGCCGAATGGGTAAACACTTTGGAGAAATCGTTCAAATCGTCATAGATGGCATTCCCCTGAATTTCATTGGCCCGAACGCGAATAATGTCCAGAAGCTCCTTTTCCTTCACTACCGCTCCCGAAGGAAACCCCGGCCAGTGAAGAACGAAATCAGAAGTCTGCCGCAGAATACCGCCATACCAATAGTGAGGATAGAGGGACCAGATCATCGCCCCGCTCGTTCCATTGTCGATGACAGTATCCAGAAGCCTTTCGGCGAAATATTGCGTATTATCGCCATATACACCGAACTCGCCAACGATAAACACCTTTTTGTTTTGCGTCAGAGCTCTGTCCGCATCGTTCCTTGCAGCATAGTCGCCTACATAATAGTGATTCGTCACGATATCGATTTCATTCGTTCCGTTTACAATCGCTGAACTGACTCCGTATCTTCCGTCCATCACCAAATGGTTCGGATCTATACTCTTGATATAGTCGGCCATTTCAATTGTCCAGTTGTCGATATCGGCATTGGTCAATCCCGTAATATCATTATGCGGCTTGTTCTTATATACAGGATCGTTCATTGCCACTAATTCATCGACATTGGCCTCATTAGCCGTTTCCCACGCCAAAATCGCTTTATCGTCCTTATATTTCACCCCAGTATAATAATTGGTTCTATTCAGCACATAACTTAGCACATCTTTCCAATTTTGTTTAACTATCGAGTCCGTATAAAAATCTTTATAGGTCTTCCCTGGCTCCATAGCGGCGAAGTCTCCAATATCTCCGTACCATTTGTACCAGTTAATGAACGGGATAATGACCCGTACGCCATACTCATTGGCCAATTGAAGCGCCTTGTCCAATGCTCTGAAACAGTCCTCGTCGTAGGAGCCGATTCCATTAATGCAGAACTTCTTAGGCGGATCGTTGAAGGAGTAACCGTCCACATCCTCCGGGTGGAACTTGATTGGCAGCGCGAACCCCCTGGTCACTTGGCCGCCCATTCTCGCGACAGTTTTGATCTGTTCTTCAATCGCCGACTCTGGCGTGGGTCCTTGATACCCCTCTCCAGTCCAATACAAGTTAGGCGTATTTACGGAGATAAATCGAAGCTCACGGGTTCCATCCATCAGTTTGTCCCCTGAGCGTGTTATAAAATGACTGAATCCCGATCCCGAAAGCGCATTCACTTCAGATCTTGAAAAACTTGTTGTGTTAAATACACAGAATAACAACACTAACACCATGATAAAACTAACAGTTTTCTTCAAACCAAAAGAAAGCGATTTCATATATTTGCCCTCCCTATTTTGGAATCAACTCATTATAAGTTTTTCAAAATTGGGAGGGGAACAACATTAATTTTCATTTCTAAACATTTATTTGTTTGTTACCGTCAGTTTTGCAGGCAGGGTGACAACAACTTTGGTTCCTGTGTCCTTCGAACTGTAGACTTCAAGGCCGTACTCCTCCCTGTAATGGAGCTTGATTCTTTTATTTACATTTTTTAAACCGATACTTTGAAACGACTCATTACGATCGTTAATATATTCGTTTAACGCTAGCACTTGCTCGTCCTCCATCCCCCTACCATTATCGCAAATTATAAATATAAGGTTATCGCCTTTCCGATATCCGATCAGTTTGATTACTCCGTTGGTTTTTACGTGAACCATTCCATGATAGATCGCATTTTCCAGTATTGGTTGCAGCACCAGTTTGATCATTCTTTGATCGAGAATCGCGTCTTCGACATCCACAACGACGGAATAGGAGTCAAATCTCGATTTTTGAAGCTGGATATAGTCATTCAAATATTTTACCTCTTCGCGAACAGTCACATAGTCTCCGTTTTGCCCAATGCCGTATCTCAAAATATTTCCCAGCAATGAGGCCATTTCCGAGGTCCTGTCATCCTTATTAATCAAGGCAGACATGCTGATTGACTCGAGCGTGTTATAGAGAAAATGAGGATTGATCTGATTTTGCAGCATCTGCAGTTCCAATTCCTTCTGCCTGATCTTATCGAGGTAAACTTCATTGATTAAAGTCTTGATTTGGGAGGTCATGGAATTGAAGGATTTCGACAATAGACCAATTTCATCCTGGCTTTCGATCTTGATCTTTACATCGAAATCGCCATTCTTGATCAAATTCATTAGAAAAACGAGCCTACGAATTGGAGCAACTATATGGCGGGAAATCAGAAGCACCAATGCAAAAGCGATGACAATGATAACAAATGTATACAACACAGTTAGTTTCTTCATCTCATTCAATTCTTTATTCAACTCGTTCATCGGAATGATGCTGATTATTTTCCAACCTGAGTAGTCCGAAGTCGAATAACTGACCAAAAGGGGGCCTTCTTCCTTTTTGATTTTGGTAGTCCCCCTACTTTCATGACCTGCTAATGCGAACAAGTCCTGATCAATTTGACGTGAGATGTTGGTTTCAACCGTATCGTAAATCGTATTGCCCGAAGCATCCGCCAAAATCACTCTTTGACTTGGTACCAGCTTCTGATAAAGGCTTTTCACAAAGTCGATCCGCGTATTCACCAGAATGATGCCGACTACTTTGGCTTCTGAAATATTAACAATACCTCTGGCTACGGCAAAGACATTTGCCGGCGGCTCCACAACCTCAGCAAGATCATTGATATTGAACGTGCTAACAATAACAGGTTTTCCAAATTCGGCAACGCTTTTAACGAACCACTCGTCATTAACCGGCGTACGAGGACTGTACAGTGAGCCATTCATCTTGTAGAGCGCCAAGCCACTTCTATTGAATAAAAATACGGAGTGGATCTGTTCCTTGTAACTAAAAATATCGTTAAACATATTATCGGTCATTTGTTGAAATTCAAGGCTGCTCGTATTAGTATTGTTGTAATCATCCAGTTGATTTAAGTAGGTGCTGTCGCTTAACCGCCGTGTCAGCGGAAACTTGGTAATATTGGTCAGGTCCTTAACATAATCATCGATTTTGTTAAGGACCTGAATATTGGATTGTTCGACCGTCCTAAGCGTCGATGCTTCCTTATCTGCGCTGAAGATAGAAAAATTAGCGATAGATAGCAAAATAATCAGTGTAATGACCAAAGCGTGTGCAAGCATGATTTTATAAAGAATGGGAATATTCTGAGGTTTCAATCGATTCCAGATTTTATTCCGTAGTATCATACGCATCCATCCGCCTTATTGTATGTGTTTACAATATTTCTTGCATAAGCGATGATATTATATCATAGACCACAGGGAGAATTCCGAGATGTTGAGCGTATTCATTGCGGATGACGACAAGATTATTAGACAGGGACTGCGTCTTATTGTAGAGAGTTGGGCTCAAGGCGAAGTTGTCGGAGAAGCCGCCGACGGCGAAACAGCTTTGGAATTCATTGCAATAAACAAAATCGATCTTCTGATCACGGATATCAAAATGCCCGTTATGAATGGCATTGAACTGATTCATCGCACCAATGCGCTGAACACCGCGATCAAGATCATCGTTCTTAGCGGGTTTGACGAATATCAGTACGTTCGCTCAGCTCTAAAGAATGGTGCCGTGGATTATTTGCTTAAGCCGATTCAGAAAAAGGCATTCACCGAACTTCTGGAGCGAATCCGCGAAGATATTGATGCGGAAAATGCTCTGCAACAAAACCAGAAGCAGATTCAAGTTCTCATCCAAGAGAGCAGTTCCCTGATCAAGGAAAGATTTTTGCTTGAATTAATCAAAGGCAATGATATTTCTGCCTACGAAAATAGGCTGAGCGGTCCGATATGGGACGATTGTGTTCCCAAACTCATCGTGGTGATTCACGTCGATCAACATTATTTATTCAATAATCTCAACTTTCAAGAACTTGTATTCAAGAAGATAGCCCTATTAATGGAGTCTACGAATGAAATCAACTGCATCGCGACATTGGAAAACGCCCGATTCGTGTTATTAATGTCCTGCCAAATAATAAATTCGGGTAACGTGCATGCCTCAATGCAAGGGGTACTACTCTCTTTACTAGAATCGTTAAAGAGCGTTAACCCATTTACATTTACGGCAGGCGTAAGTGAAGCTTTCTACCAAATTGAAAGCGCGCACATTGCATTTCAGCAATCGGTTTCCGCTCTAAACAGAATGTTTTTCGAAGGCACGAACAAAATTATCAACTATTTCCCCGATCCTCCCTTCCGTGAAACGATTAACAAAAAGATAATTGATGATAGTCTGAAAGACATTGTGGACGCTGTTGAATTGGGAGATTCGCACAAAACATCGGTTGTTATTCATAAGCTGTTTGAGCAATTCGATAAAAGCCGCGTATGTCACAAAAAAATTCGAAATTCATGCATGAATCTGGTACAGGGTATATACCGTGCGAGCACGGACTTCGAAGAGATCTCCATGATGCATGACGTAAAAAATGGCGGTTTCCTCCAAAAGATTTTTGAATTGGATACTTTTGAGGAATTGCGTGGCTTCATGGCCGATACAATTTATAACGTGACCCAAAAATTAAATATTCTCAAGCAGGAAAAAAGCAGCAAGGTCATTGAAATCGCCAAGAAATATATTCTTAATAATTACAACCAGGAGATCAGCTTGAAATCCGTAGCCGATCATGTCTATTTGAATCCCAGTTATTTCAGTATCCTTTTCAAGAACGAAACAGGCAGCAATTTCATTAACTTTCTTATCGATGTCAGAATTCAACACGCCAAGAAGCTTCTTGCCAATTCAGGCATCACGATTGCAGAAGTAGGACGGATGGTCGGATACGAGGAACATGTCTCATTCGGACGAGCTTTCAAAAAAACTGTAGGCGTGTCTCCGGCCGAATATAGGAAAATAATTCATTAGTGACGACTTCGGTTTCGAGATAATTCCCTGAATTAATTGGTCAGCCGCATTACAATAAGAAATACCGTTAGGGAAGTTCACCACCCTGACGGTATTTTGGGGTTTGAAGGATATCCGCAACTTTTTTCCTATAGCAGTCGCCGCTCTCTTCAGTTGATGGAAGTAGGACGGCGACATTCAAGGTGACCACGATTAGAAAAATCGGAATGGGATTCCTAATTCATTTTCTTCGCATTATAAGATGCCATACTTTTGAAATGCAGCCGTACTCGACATTCCAGCTTCAATTTCTTTCCTCACCACTTTTTCACCTTTTACCTTCTCTAAAGCACGTTCGATGATTTCAGCCTCCAGCTCTTGCGGAATGACTAATACGCCATCTAGATCGGCAAAGATCAAGTCGCCGGGGTTAATCCATACTCCTTCCACTTCAATTGAGCAGCGGTAATCCACGACTTTAGTGCGGACTCCAGAGTCTTGAGCATAACGTCCACGAGAAAAAACGGGCCAATTCTGCTCAAGCACTTGAGGAGTATCCCGATGGTAACCATTAATAATTGCCCCTGCGGCTTGTCGTGATCTAGCAGTCGCTGTTAAGATTTCACCCCAATAGGCACACCTCATATGTCCCCCGCTAGCGATATAAATATCGCCCTGCTCCAATTGATCAAGCGCTTCGGTTAACAATCCGAACGGCTGCTCTTGTTTGCCATATACGTCGATCATGTTTACCGGCATAGCCCGTCCGGCTAATACCATATGCTCCTTCATCGGTTGAATGGCCGGTGGAAGGATTTGATGATACCTGCCCATATCATCCATAATATCTCCGATTACAGGCGTATAAAGCTCGCGTTTCATAAGTTCAAATAGATCTTTATCATTACTAGGAATGCTCATTAGTAAAACCTCCATACTCTTTTTTTGTTCGTTTACAGTTCCAATAACGACGCAGATAAAGAAAATGCCCTTACTTCCTTACCGTTGATTGTTCCAGCAGTGCCATTTCGAATAGCCTGGGCTAAGCCATGAGTAGGATAACTTGAGAAAAGCTCTAAACCAATGTTGTAGTGTCTGCCAAACCAGGGATATCCGGCTGTGTCCCCAAATTCCTGCCAATACCATAAATAAGCATGGCGTCGGCATCCCACTCTACGCGCATTGCTGCGCTAAGCTTCGCGTTTTCAATTTGATACCATCCTGTGCAACCTCGCCATGTTGACCGAATTGAGCCCCAAGATAGGAACTACTGGCTCCGCCATTCGGGAACACCTCCTGCCAGCCTCCAGCATAATAATCGATAAATGTGGATTGCGAATCAGGAGATGTAGGTAAATACTGATTCGGATTTTGCACACCGTTCTCCGTGAGCCACATAAAATCCAAATCACGTTTTTTCAGAACAAATTCGAAGATTTCTGTTCCTTTATCCACCAGTATGGAGAGACGTATCTTTTCATTCTCCAACACAACAGTCGTCATTCCCATATAGGTGATCTGATCATGAATGCGGCAACCATAATTTCTTTGCTTACGGAAATAATTCATTACTGAAAGTTTCCCCTCTCTTTGGTCATTATACTTTGAGATAAACAGGATAAAGTGTCATCCCACCATCAACAAAGAGGGTTACCCCTGTCACATAGCTCGCTTCATCCGACGATAACCAGGCCGCAGCGGACGCGATATGCTTGGGCTCACCGATCTGATTCATAGGTATAAGAGATAGGACATCGCCATTCTGACTCGGATCGGATAAGATATGCTCATTCATCGGCGTAGCGATCGCTCCTGGCGCAATCGTATTAATTCGAATGCCGTGCGGCGCGTATTCCAGTGCCAATGTCTCAGTCAAAAGCCTTAATCCGCCTTTACTAGAGGCATAATGAGCATGAAACGGTTTAGGTATTTTTTGATGAACGCTGGACATATTGATTATGCTGCCCTTAATGTTATGCCCCAGCATGTACTTAATCGCTTCACGGCAGCCAACGAAAGCACCCGTTAAATTGACGTCCATGACTTTGTGCCAATCCTCCAGGGTTAACTCATGAGAAGGAACTGTCGTTTGAATGCCGGCATTATTCACCAAGATGTCTAAGCCCCCGAAGGTATGCACAGCTTTCTCCATGAGCATGATCATCTCATTTTCCTTCCCAACATCTGCCTTAACGGCTATTGCTTCTCCGCCGGCGGCCCGTACCTCTTCCACCGCCTGCAAGGCAAGCCTTTCGCTGCTTGCATAGTTAATGACTACTTTCATCTTCTCTTGCCCGAATCTAAGCGCAATCCCGCGTCCAATCCCTTGCGAAGCACCGGTTATAACCGCTACTTTTCCCTCTAAATCTGGAAACATATTATCCCTCCAGACGATTGGTTATTCGTTATTGATAATCGCAAGTGCGGCCTTCATATACCCAAGCGCATACGCCATGCCCGCATGCCATGGCGCATTACAGGTCATCTGCGGGGTATGATCAGGGATGAACACACCGTTAAACTCATTTTTCTTAAATACACGAAGCGCCTGGATCATGTCGATGTCACCTTCATCTACGAACACTTCTTGATAATTGGGTACTTTCCCCTTCACATTGCGGAAATGCACATAACCAACCGCGTTTTGTTTGCTATATTGGTCAATGGTGTCGTAGATATTCCCATCCGTCATTTCCTGGAGTGTACCTAAACAGAACTCTAATGCGTTGCTAGGACTTGGTACGATATCGAGCACCTTCTGGTACAACTGCGGCTGATTAACCAACCGGCCGTATCCCCGAATAGCCGGCATCGGAGGATCATCGGGATGAGCAGCCAATCTCACACCCGCTTCCTCCGCTACAGGAACAAGCTCCTTCAGGAAGTGCTCTAGCCTTTGCCATAGCTCATTCGATGAGATTGGAGGAATAAATCCTACCGAATATTCGGAACGATAAGTCATGTTCCAGATTTGTCCATTCGGAATCGGTGTTTCCTCAGGTCCCTCTTGAAGATTAAACGTAGCGGTAACTGCGCCGCCGCGAGCGACGGGCCGATTCACATGCCCCCAAACCCCGGCAATACTGAAATTGTAACCGATGATGGGGATGCCCGCTTTGCCTACATTGCGAACTATCTGCTTCAGATGCTCCATCTGTTCATTTCTTTTCGGTCCATCCATGAGAACGTCGTACCAGTCTGCCGGGCTGAAATTTTCAATGGCTTCGAATTCCAAGCCTTCATCATTCATTTGCTTTTTTAATGCGACCAAACTTTCGTAGGACCATATCTCTTCGTTTGGTCTTGCAATGCCCATATTTCTATTTTTATCAGTAGAAGGTAATCCCTCTACGCCATTATAATAATCCACTAGGTGAGCAACGATATGCGTGCATCCGGCCTGCTTGGCAAATCTGAAATTGTCTTTTGTTAATCGATCACGATATAATCCAAGACCCAATTTCATGACATCTACTCCTCGTATAGTATTTCTTGAAAGCATTTGAGAGCCAATTACCATTCCCCGAGGGGAATGGAGGCCGCCTTCAAAATTTCCAGTGAATCGTACATTGAAAATTGAAAAAGGGACTGGACTTTCCGGCATGCCTCTGGACAATGGAACATAGGGTCCATTCGGGGAAATTCTTTTCACTCCTGTAGCACGTCTACATCTGAAGTCTGTTTCTCCTGTACGTGTTTGAGCTTCTGACCCGCTGGCCGTTCCCTTCGGCAACCCATGCCCGGCTTTAGCAGACTGGGGTAGTTCATGGACCGAAGCGTGTTCTTATAGGCGAGGGTGATTGATCTGCGCGTGCGCCGGAGGCATCCCGGAGCGTCCATTCCCTGAATCCCCCACAGAGAGGAGGAATTCTACTTGGAGTTATTTGTCGGCATTGACGTCAGTTCGCAAGAAACTGGAAACGTGTTTTATGAATCCTGACGGCGACAAGCTTGAGACGCTTACCGTGAAGAACAATCTTGAAGGCGCATCCTATCTGAGAGATCGTATCGTCGCTACGGCGGACAAGCATTCGTCTTCCGAAATCCACATTGGGCTTGAAGCGACTTCGGTCTACAGCTGGCATCCTGCCTATGTACATGCACGAAGATCCGGCGCTCAAAGCGCGCAAGGCTAAAGTCTTTACCATTAACCCGAAGCTCGTCAGTAAGTTCAGAGAAGCTTACCCCGATCTGGACAAGACCGACCGCCTCGACGCCTGGGTCATCGCGGATCGTCTTCGTTTCGGCAGGCTGACGACCACCATCATCATGCAGGAGCAGTATGTTGCTCTGCAATGCCTGACGCGAATGCGATTTCACTTGATTCACAATCTGACTCGCGAGAAGCAATACTTCTTGCAGAACTTGTTCTAAAAGTGCAACGCCTTTACGACTGAGGTCGAAAGCTCCGTATTTGGTCACGCTATGCTGGAGATGCTCTACGAGAAGTATAGTCTCGATGACATTGCGACGATAGAGGTCGGCGACTTGGCGGACTACTTGCGGGACAAGGGGCGCAATCGCTTCCCTGACCCCGAGAACGTCGCCCGCTGCATTCAGAAGGCCGCCAGAGCCTCATACCGTCTTTCCAAGGTCGTCGAGGATTCCATCGACCTTGTACTCGGTCCGTCTATCCAAGCGATTCGGAGCATCCAGACCCAACTCAAGGATTTACAAGGCTCTCGACGGCATCCTTGGCGCCAAGTGCTTACGTTCGGTTCCCGGCATCGACCGAGTGTATGCCGCCGGCACTCTTGCGGAGATCGGTGACATTGAACGTTTCAGCGACCAAGCCGCTGTCGCCAAGTATGAAGGTCTCACGTGGCGCAAACGCCAGTCCGGCCCCTTTGAGGCGGAAGATACAAAACGCATTAAATCCGGCAATCGTTTCCTTCGCTATTGCCTGGTTGCAGCTGCCAACTCGGTGAAAAATCGCGATGATGAATTCGGCGAGTACTACCGAAATAAATACAGTGAAGTACCCAAGCACCAACACAAACACGCCCTCGTCTTAACGGCAAAAAACTTGTGCGTCTGGTCGATGTGCTGCTACGCAACGGCCAACTTTATACGCCTCGAAAGAAGGTGATGACTGCGAAGGATTGACGCCTCCTTTGCCAAAGTCCTTAACAAATTCCCAGTAAAAACATGGTATAATCCTATATTTTCGACTGGGTTTAGTTTGGTGTCGCCATTTTCTCTGACTCAGGCGCATTTCTGACAATGAAATTTCCAATTCGCCTACATCAGGGGCTTGACATCATACCGCTGGACTTCATCTTGAATATGAAATGTGAAATTTCAGATGGTTCAAAAGAAATGGGGAAATCGCTCTCCTTACAAGACTCCCCCATTTTGTTGCAAATGATCGATCATACTTAATTTACTATTCATCATGTGTATCTCGAGCTTGTCGCAGGCCTCTTTCAGTTCATAGCGCTTTAATGCCTCGACAATGGCTAAATGCTCATCGTGACCGGTAGCTGACCGCTCATAACTTTGAAAAAAGTAGATTCTTGCTGCATGAAGGAAACTGTTTATTGACCTGTATTGTTCCAGCATTCGCGGATTACCACCCGCTTGAACGATTTCATTATGAAACCTGACGTCGAGCTCTAAAAAGTTTTGAAAAGAAAATGGCTCGGCACTGAGAATGTTATTAAATTTCTCAAGAACGTCTTCCAGCGCAAGAACAAGTTTTTGTGCACTCAATGGCGTCATATGAGACACACACCACAGTTCAATCATCAACCTGATCTCAGTAACTTCAACAATGTCCGAAATCTTTAGGCTTGCTACAAATGTTCCTGACCGAGGCTTTACTTCCATTAGACCTTCACGAACTAGGCGGTTTATCGCATCCTTCAGCGGCGTACGGCTAATCTTCATTTTTTGGGATATGTCATTCAGATCTAGCCTTTGCCCACCTACGAACTCTCGATTTAAGATCATCTTTTTTAGCAACTGGTATACTTTCTCTGAGAGTTCCATATGATCAAGCTCAAACACCCTATATCCTCCTTTCGAATTCAGTAGCCATTTAACTGAAATTTCAGATTTAAGAATATAGTAATTGTTATTTTACATTATTTCAAGTGCTATAAGAAAAACCGTCAGGGAATAATTCGTTTCCCTGACGGTCCTCTTTTTGCGCATTAAAGTAACTACTGTGCTGACGTGCCATTCTTCCTTACATTCTCAATCCTGTACTCATATCCATGTACCCCTTGGTAGTATTCTGTACATTGTTCCTCCACAATTGCCACATGAAAATTGCGGGGGCACCTCAGGATCACCGCCATCCATAATATCAAAACTTCTTACAGCATCCAGCGGTATTTTCTCCTGCTGTTCTCATTGCAAACAAATATAGTTCACTTCCATTTTCTCTTGCAGGAATTTGCTTAACGGCACATTTCCCGTTTTCTTTTTCTTCACTGGCTTTTTTCGGTTCTTGGATACCGGTGACATTCCGTATCATCCTCTCTAACACAGCTTTTGTGTTCGCACATCGTGCTACTTTTATTTTAAGTTGTCCGTCCTCTAGACAGACTTCTCCCTTGTATTCATAATAACACCCGCATTTGGGACAGGTTATCGGATCTTGTCCCGTTTTCTCCTTCTAGCGTTCACTCCAACTCCTGCGTCTCAACCGTTGGACGCGCACAATCCACTTTCGTGTCGTCTTCTGCCATACACTGACCAACTTTCTATATAGCGCCTTGATTCGTCGAGAATATTCACCATAATACCGGATCGTTTTGAAGTTCTCATCCGGTATATGTCGTATTAATCGGGCTATGAATTCTTCCACCGGCATCACTTCCGTTTTCTCTTGCCCATCTGTTTTATCGTGGTAACGAAACTCCACAACCTGCCCGTTTCTGCATTCCGCCCATCGTTACCAACATATGTACATGGGGATTGAAGTCTAGAGCCAAATGTATGTAACCCCGCTATAATTCAAGGTGTGATTTTATGTTTCTTCTCAAAGTAATCCTTTACAACACGTACAGCCTCATCCATGAACGCCTTAAGTAAATGACGGTGTTTTAGAAAGATATCCCTTAAGCCTTCGTCAATCATCATAATGACATGACGGTGATTCACTTGAAGCACCTCTTCCTCAAGCAGACGGCTCCACTCCTCCGTTTCCCCGCAGGAACAGGTTGTACAGAATCTCCCTTTACATCGATATGGAACAAGCCGTAGGTCATGGCATCCTTCGCAGACCAACAACTTAAAACCATTTTTCGGATTTCCACAGTCTCGGAACTTCGCTACTTCTTTCAGGACATTCGCTCGAATTTTCCCTTGATGGTTTTCTACGAACCTTTCCCGATGGCCGCTCTCATCGAAGAATATTCGTTTCAGCATATTCTGCTCCATACACCTAATTTACCAATAAACGCAAAGAGGGTGAAGCCCACCCTCACCTTCAAATGTTATAGATTCTAGTATGTTTAAAGAAAAACGGGAGGAACTTTCATTCTCCCGTTTTTCCTTTTTCGGCCATATGGCCGATTATCTGAAATATTGCGCCAGATGAGCCGCCGCCTTCTCGATGCCCCTCCGCTCGGCTTCGACCGTTCCCCAATAGCGATGGTCCTCCAGTTCAATGCAGATCGCGCCCTCGTAGCCCAACCGATCGAGACGGACGGCAACCTTGCCCCAATCGACCTCCCCATGTCCGGGAATCGTATAGCGCCACGCCCCTTCCGAGAAGTCGTACTTCGCTCCGAAAGTCGCAGGGAGCGTTCCGCACTCGTACAGCTCGTCGTGCAACATTTCCGTATCCTTGCCGTGGCAGTGATTGATCCGTTCCCCGAACTCGGACAGCGCCCGCAAATAATCGATGCCGAGACGAACGAGATGGGACGGATCGTAGTTCAAGCCGAAATGCTTCGACGGAATCGCTTCGAACATCGCCCGCCACATTTCCGGAGTGCAGCCGAGCGTCGGATAATACGGAGCAGGTCCGGGCCAGCCCTCAATTGCGATGTAGACTCCCGTTTTCTCCGCGTGATCGACCACCTCCGGGAACGTCTCTCGCCAGATGGCGAATCCATCCGCGCGAGGAAGCGTCATGTCCTCCGGTACGAGGCACATAAACATGATCTTGCCCCCGAGAGCCGCCATCCCATCCATCTGCTTCTTCACCGATGCAACGGCGTCCGCACGTCTGGCTTCGTCCCTGCTCAGCAATTGCGAGACGCCTTGCGCGTCCACCGAGCCGATCGCAATACCGGCCTTGTCGCATGCGGCCTTGACTTCCGTCGTAAGCTCGGGCACGTCAAGCGCGTCGAGCCCGGCCTGCGCCGCCCAAGCGGCGACCGCTTCAATGCCTTCCTCCCCGATCCGGGGAGGGATTCTCATTCCGATCCGAAGACTCATGCCTGAACACCTCCCGCCGCGCGTGCATCCTCGATCGGAGAATAACCCGCCGCTTCATATACCATTTCCGAAAACTTCACGACCCGGTAGGCGAATTCGCCGCTTACCGATACTTCCTGCCGTCCGAGGATCGCGTCGACGAAGCTCTTGTCCTGGTTCGTCGTCTGCTGCGGAAGCTCGGGAACGATCGGCTCCTCACGCAGCCGGCGCAGCGTAATGCGGCCGTTATCGTAGAAGATGCCGCCCTCTTCGCCGCAGAAGGCGTAGGTTTCATGCCAGCAAGGCGCATAGCCGATCAGGTTTAGCCCGCCCACCGCGCCTTCCGCGAAACGGATGGCGGTAAACGTGTCGATCTCGACCGGAGAGCCGTGCTTGTGCAGCTGCGTCTTGACCTCCACCGGCGTCAGCCCCGTCGTCCACAGCAGCACGTCGATAATGTGGCTGCCCGAATCCATCAGGAAGCCGCCGCCCGACAACGCCGGGTTCTGCCGCCAGGTGCCTGGCGTCCCTTGTCTCCACTCTTGGTACAGAGTCGCCGTAACCGAAGTCAGCTTGCCAATCTCTCCTCGTGCTATCGCCTCTTTAATGTATAGAAACTCCGGTTGAAAATGACGTTGGTACGATACCTGCAAAATTTTCCCCGACCGCTTCGCCGTCTCGATCAGCCGCTCCGCTTCCGCGGAACTGCAGGTCATCGGCTTCTCGATCAACGTATGCAGCCCCTTGTTCAGCGTATCCGTCGCCTGCTCATAATGCAGCGTATGCGGGGAGCAGATGACGACGGCATCCAGCTCGACTTCCTCCAACATCGCACGGTAATCCTCGAACTGCGCCGCCTCGCGCAAATCGAATTTCTCGACAAACCTGTCTCTGCTCCGCTCGCTTGTGTCCGCAAGTGCTACAATCTCGACCTCCGGCAGCTCCAATAGCTGCCTTCCGTGCCATTCCGCAATTCCACCCGTGCCGATCATACCGATACGCAATCTGCTCATCGTTAGCCTCCACCTATCAGGATTCGGATTAGACAAGATCAGGGTAGCAGATCGCAACACCGATGTGTATCCACAAATGCGACATCGGTATACGATATTGTTCCGCCATCGTCATATCGCACCGAGCTTTCTCGATGATTCGTTCCGGTTCAACCTGTCTATACGCCCCATTGTTCCGTTTCCTGCTGGAGGCGCCACAGTCTGGCATACAGCCCTCCCGCGCGAACCAATTGCTCATGCCCGCCCTGCTCCGCGACCTTGCCGCGCTCCAACACGATGATCCGATCCGCCTCCACGACCGTTTTCAGACGATGCGCGATGACGATGACCGTCCTTCCTGCGACGAGGCGCGAGATCGCTCGCTGCATCTCCGCTTCGTTCTCGGGATCGAGCGAAGCGGTCGCTTCGTCCAGCAGTACGATCGGGGCTTGCTTGATCATTGCCCGGGCCACGGCAATCCGCTGCTTCTCCCCGCCGGACAGCGTGCTCCCTCCTTCGCCGACCATCGTATCGTAGCCCCCGGGCAACCGAGATATGAACTCGTGGCAGCACGCCTGACGCGCCGCCTCCTCCACTTCCTGCTGCGTAGCGCCCTGGCGGCCGTAACGAATGTTGTTGCCGATCGTATCGTTGAACAGGTATACGTCCTGGAACACCATGGACAATTTCTGCATCAACGCCTCGGGGGCCATCTCCTTCGCCGGCCTGCCTCCGAT
>Ga0256901_1000282_pt1 | contig 31382 bp, 16 predicted proteins | sample MC6MC0689MT_FD_190200 | JGI IMG/M metagenome (GOLD analysis project Ga0256901, IMG submission 190200) | Metatranscriptome of enriched soil aggregate microbial communities from Iowa State University, Ames, United States - MC6-MC0689-MT... | ecosystem: Environmental > Terrestrial > Soil >... | reverse complement strand
GGCATCCATGCGTGTGGTAGCGGCGCCCAGATTAAGACTTATGGGTACAAGCTCGTTAGTCTTATATCCTTTCAATAAAGGCTCCAGTACATTCAGCTTTTCTAAGCGTTCTTTGCTGAGACCCATGTCCGCCATAGCTTTCCAATTTACTTGTTCTGGTTGAAAGCGGTATTCGCTTGTCTCGTTTACTGCTTGTGGTTTTTCCATGGTATTGTTTTTTTGTTGTAGCTGTTCTTTGTTGACTGTGTACTGCCTGAGCAGTTCTTCACCTGCTTTCGTTGGTTGGTCAATATGTTTTTGTAAGCGCTTAGCTATAGGCACACCTTCAGCAAGTGAGGTTCTAAAGAAAGTGAACTGGGTAGGGTTTTTGAGCTGACTGAAAAAGTTAGCCAGGAAATTGGAAATCAGGTTGCCTTGTTTGTCAATGCGCAAAAATTGATTTTCATTTTTCTTCGTAGGAGCAAGGGTTTCTACATCCCCATTATGATCAAGCCCTTTAACAGCCTTTATTTTTTGACTGCGCTTGTCCAGGACCAGCAGCATATCAGATAGCTGTTGCTGATCAGGCGGTGGTGTAGGTGTTGAATTTTCCATGACTTAATATTTGAATTGTTTCCACAAAACTAATTGCCTATTACCTTGGCTTTAGATTAGCGACTTTGCCAGGCACCATTTGTCATCTACTGTCCGCTATCCGCGGTCCCGCTCCCGTAAGACTTTCTCTAATGAATTGGTGGACATCAGAGAGTTTGTAGTACAACTTCCCGCTGATGGTATAATACGGCAGCCTGCCGTCAGAGCGGTAACGCTGCAGAGAGCGGTTACTAATTTTAAGCATCTGGCGCAAATCCTGATTGTCTAACAACTCTTCTCCGTCTACACTGCCCCGCTTGCGCTCTACTTCCAGCATGTTGGCACTTAACAGGTCAAAGCGTGACATGATGCGCTCCATCCAGGAAAGAAATTCCATTCTGTCTATATTCATAATCTTAGGTTTTAGATGAATGATGAGGACGCGAAGAAACAACCGAACACAGGTCTGTACCAAATGTATAAGCTTACATAAGGTGAATGAAAACCTTTATGGCAAAGGGTTCCCCATGCAAAATTATAATTGATGAAAATCGTTTTTGGTATTGCTAAGATGGATAATCAAGATAGTGTAACCGTTTATCCAAATGTTAGTATCTGTCTCTTGTTGCTTTGTTCTATAATTATTTTTATTTTAGGCCGTAACCAAATCCCATCTTTATGTTTGCTTACAAGTTTCACAAGCACCTATTACTTAGGACACCTACCTTCCCTTATACTCATTACCACTCCTTTACTTTACAGCAGTGGCTAAACGCCCCCTACTTTCTATTGGCTATTGCCTTAGCCAATAAAGTAGTTTACAAAGAGCTGGAAAAGTTCGGATTTCTGGAATCATCCTTGTCTGCTAAAATGAAAAGAACTTTAAACAATTACCTGAACAGGATGCATTACCGGACTGTTCCATTTGGACTCTTCGCAGGTTGTGCTACCGTACCATGGCAAGAGGATGGCGAGCCCTTGACAACGATTGTGTTGGATCCAAATGTTGCCCTATACCTACTTACGGACAGAAAAGAAATACACACAAACTGCAATAACTTATTGCTTTCGGACCCTACTGAACATGAGGTTTACCTCAACCCATCTCTATACAGGAGCCATCAGGAACTGAGGTACATAAAACCGAAAGCTAATGAAAACGATAATGGTATCAGTTTTACAATTGCCTCCATTCAAAGCTCAAAAGCGATCGATTATCTAATGACCATATGCAGATCCAAAATTAGTTTCAAGGCACTTGTACAAAGGATATACCAGGATACGGCTAACGAGGTAGCCAATATTGAAATATACCTGAAACAGCTGTTGACGTACGGCTTTTTGCTCCCCGATCTGGAGAAAATTGTTGTACCAGTATTCGAAAAAGAATTAAGACCTGTATCGATCTCCTTGGTTAATCCTTTTGCCCCAATGCCTGTAATGCCTATAAATACACAGTCCACTTATTATGCCAATACCATGCGCACCCTTACAGATGGTCAGTTTCCGGCTCATCATCAACAGGACCTACTGGATGGACTAATGGCATTGAACAAACTGACACCTGATGCAACACCAGATGGTTTGCGTAAGTTTAAAAAAGATTTCCAGCAAAAATTCGATCAGCAGGTTGTTCCGCTAATGGTAGCTATGGACCCTGAACTAGGTGTGGGTTATGCTAATTTGGAGCAGTCTGCACTGACCTCAGACATTATGGAAGCTATCCAAATACCATCCAATCAGGAACTTCACAAAAAATTACAATGGGAACAGGTGCATGCACTTTTGCTGGATAAGTTAAGTAATAAAAAGCAAGGCATAAACAGTATTGAACTGAACGACATTGATATTGCAGGATTAGCAGAGAAGCCTACCGTCATGCCATCCGGAATGTCCATAGTCTTCAGGACAAGTGGTAAGCAGCTGTTTTTAGAGGCTTGTGGTGGCTCTTGTGCTACTGCATTGTGGGGAAGGTTTAGTCTGTTTGAAGATACTGTTTACACCACAGCCTGGGAGGTGGCCAGAAAGGAAATCGACAGCAATCCCGGAGTCGTGTTCGCCGAAATTGAGAGCTTGCAGGAATACAAGGTCGCCAATATAGAACTCCGGAAAATGTACTATGATTATAAGATACAAATCGTCACAGACACCGGAAGTTTGCCAGCAAAGAACATTGACTTGTCTGACTTATGGGTAACTGTACGACAGGATAAAATAATAATCTGGTCCCAAACGTTGAACAAAGAAATTATACCTAGGCTTAGCACAGCCTATAATATCCAAAGAAGCGACCTTAATATCTATCGCTTCCTGTCTGAGCTTCAGTACCAGGGAGTACGCAGCAATTTCCATTTCGACCTCAGCCATTATTTCCCATTACTACAATACTATCCAAGGGTCGTATACAAAAATTGCATACTCAGTCTGGCAACGTGGATCATAGCCGATCATGAACTGAAAAGTATTTACAAAGAAAAAGGCACGCTGGCCCAACATCAAGCTTTACGGCAGCTATTAAATAGTAAGGCTTGCAATGGTACTATTGCCCTCGGTGAAGATGACAATCAACTAGTTTTTGATACCAATAAGTTCGAAGATAGCACACGTCTATTAGAGAATATGGTAGGCAAAAAACAAATTACCCTGAAAGAGTTTCCCTTTACCAATAATAAGGAAGAATCGGTAGCTGGAGACGCTGGCGCTTTTGTCGGACAATGGCTGACGGTACTTAGTCATGATCAAGAAGTATTCAAACCTAGCAAATTGGATTTTACCTCTTTAACAGGCCTATACGGCAAACCTCGCCAGGACAACAATTGGTTGTACCTAAAATTATATGGCCATCCAAGTAAGGCGGATGAACAGTTACAGCAGCAAATTTATCCCTTTATTAAAAAACAACTTAAGCTAGGCACAATTAAAAAATGGCATTTCATTCGGTACAGAGATCCGGATTTCCACCTTCGTCTGCGACTCCTGTGTCATGACGCTAACGGCAAAGCAATGAACTGGATGATGCTGTCGGAAGTCTTGGCACCGTTACAGGCACTGGGCATATTCTCAGCGGTACAGCTAGACTTATACCAGCGCGAACTGGAACGGTATTTCCCCTATAATATTAACATCGTAGAAGATTTTTTCCATTGGGATGCGGAATGGAATATTCTCTTGTCCAGAGCCTTTGTTGAGGATAAAGAACTAATAGGGGCAACGCTGACCACTAGGATAATTATAGATCAATTAATAGCAGACACAAAGGAACGGAGCCTATTTGCAAAAACTGTTTTTGATGGCTTCTTTCAGGAATTTCATGGCGATAAAAACTTGATGCAAAGTTTGATGCACCAATACCAGAAGCGAAGAATCGATATGGAGCGTATGGATGAAACATTAGTTCAGCGTATTAGCAGCATGGCGCCTTGCAGAAAGCTCAGCAAGGTGCTACAGCTGTTGAGAAAAGATAAATACGACAAACAGCAAATAGCCGAACTCTGTACCCATCTCGTACATATGCACCTGAACAGATATTTCGCAGACAGTCCCAGGGAAAAGGAAATGGTGACCTATTACTTTCTTTGGCGGCACTACAATAAGGCTCACCATACACAGCAAACATAGCGCGTAGATCAAAGCACTTTGTCACCCAATAGACCCATTAATTTCTTCCTGAAGGATTGGGAGAGATCAATAGTTATATTGGAATGCAACAATTGAACCTTGCCTAATTTAATGCCCTTGATGTAATTAATGTTTACGATGTAGGAGCGATGTACCCTTATAAAACGAAGCGGATCAAGATAAGTATCCAGTTGTTTGAAATTCATATAGGATAGTAAAGGCTCCTGCTGTCCTTCATTAAAAAACATAAGGATGTTATGGTCCACTTTAATGTACATTAAGGTATCGCAAAAAACCTGGGTATAGTTACCCTTATTGTGATCATGGATATGGTAATTATGGATGAGAAAAGATTTTGGCCACCTTGCAGCGGGTTGGACAACCTCTATCTTGGTGGAACGTCGCTTCCTGCAACGCAATACACTCTGTTCAAAATTTTCAAAGAATATAGGTTTCAACAAATAGTCAACTGCATTTTTGGCAAAAGATTCAATAGCATATTGCTCATAAGCTGTCGTATAGACCAGTTGGCTTTCCAAAGGTATAAGCCCACCAAATTCCATGCCGGACATCTCGGGCATTTCTATATCACAGAAGACAATATCAGGCGGGCGCTTCATCTGGGATAATATCCGCAAAGCGGCTACAGGTTCGGTTGCTGAGAAAACAAGCGATAGACGGTCTATCTTATCCGTAAACTTTGTCAGTATGGATATAGCATGCGGTTCGTCATCAATAATACAACAGGTCATCATGATGTTACATGTTTGGAATGAACAATAATATGGAGCTTATAGGTAGATTCGGTATCAGTAACAAAAAGCTTATAACCATCAGGTCCATAAGTGGAGCGCAATCTGGCCTCTATACCCCTGATACCAATCCCAGATTTTTCCAGACTTGCTTTTGAAAGTCGATGGCTGTTGCTGATCATTAGTGACCAGCCATGTTCTTCTGTTTGAAGCTGAAAGAGGGCCGGCTTATCTTCTTTGAAGATCTCGCCATGTTTAAATATATTTTCCAGCAGTGAAAGCAGTACCAACGTAGGCATGCTCTGTTCTGGATACTCATTTTTCAATTGTAGCAGTACAAAAATAGGGCGTTCGTAGCGCATCTGGTGTAAGCTTACATAATCGCGAACAACATCCCATTCTTTGTCAATGGATACTAGACCATCAGCTTCCGGTTCTTCCATCGAATGCCGCAATAAATTAGTCAATAAACGTATGCTCTGCATGGCTTGCTCGTCTTCAACCACCTTACTCTGGACAAAGCTCAGCGTGTTGAATATAAGATGGGGTTTCAATCTGGCTTTAAGCCAGGCATTGTGGTTCTTGGCACTATCACGCTCCAGGAGCACTATCTTTAACTGCTCTTCCGCAGCCTGTATCTGCAGATGGCTTATCGCCTTTAACTGTTTTATGTAATTGGTCAGTAACCAGTATGCCGTACCGAGTATGCTCAAGATAAAATACCGGAACAAGGCGCTGCCAATGTATAATGAGTTTGGATATAAAGGTGCCTCATTGTGAAGGATGTTATTCAACAAGATGCGCATACTTATCACAACTGTGCAAAAAACTGAAGCCAGCAGGAGCATTCCTAACAGCAACAGGCCTACCTGCATCATAGACCTGTTCTTACCAAGGGTGTTCTGGATTAGATAATAATGGCCATAGAAAAGGAAAAGCTCCGGTATACTGAACACCAGGAAACTCCACCATGCCTCCGGTGCTTCGACCATTAAAGCCATGGCGAATTCGGTAAAGATAAAGATCGTCCAGGCAATAACATGCCAGAACATATTTGTGGTGAACATAAGTAGGATTTAAAAAGTACGGCGGCCTTTTCTCATCTGTTCTTCATTAGCTCTTCTTATACAGGATGCTGCTCATCTTGTAAACAGCCTCTATAAAATTGTTTTTTCGGTTCTGTTTTGAGTACGGCTAGTTTTGGTTTGTCATTTGGATCCTTTGGCACACACATGGTCTACCTAAAATTTAAAATTATGAAAAATATTAGATTAATCCCACCGATCAGCAAAGCTCTGTTCCGGTTTGGACAAAAGGACAACAACAAAACCAAACTTTCTACCCACACCAGTTGGACCATTCGCACGAAGACCACTACTGTTTGCGTGTTCGAATTCGATACGAATTGATCCATCATTAATATGTTTAATCATGCTACTGCATCAACCTATAGACCTTAAATCTTCCCACCCGCCTTGACATATGGGGAAGTTGTACAAATCCATATTTTAATTTTTAAAATTGTAAACAATGAAAAAATTATTGATTATTGCTGCGCTGGCACTAGGTGCCAACAGCACAAATGCACAAACCTGCGACTATGTGGTACTCTCCGGCACCATATCATCCAACACTACACTTTCTGCAAGTAACAAATACCTCATCAGAGGATGTGTCAATGTCAACAACGGTGCGACCTTAACCATACCTGCAGGTACACAGTTACATGGTGAAAAAGCTACAGGTGGTCTGCTCATCATTGAAAAAAACGCGATGATAAATGCAGTCGGAACGTCCACCAATCCGATCATTTTTACTTCCGACCAACCGGTAGGTACCAAGGCAGAAGGTGATTGGAGAGGCATTGCAATTGCTGGTAATGGAACATATAATGTCTCCTCCATAGACATCGTGAAATCTTGCGGCACTTTCGCTGCAGGTGGAGCCAATAATGCTGACAATTCCGGTATACTGCGCTATGCAAGAATTGAATTTGCAGGAGGCTTGCTCAGCGGTGATGGCACACCTGCAGCATTGCTGTTGGCAGGTGTAGGCTCAGGTACCACCATCGACCATGTTCAGGTATCTAAAAGCATTTCTGATGGTATCATCTACAGGGGCGGTGCAGTTCAACTGAACCAGATCATCACCAACGATGTGCGTAGAAGAGACTTGCTGGTACAGGATGGATACCAAGGAAAAATGCAGGACGTTCTACTACTCCGTAATAATGCAGGTATTTTTGATGCTGCAGGTTCAAGGGGCGTAGAGGTAGCGAACAACACAGTGGTACCCTATACTGGTTCACCAATCACACGTCCCGTGTTTAGTAATTTTACCATACTAGGTCCTGGCTATTGTGGTTCACCTATACCGCCACAAATGGACCACGCAGTTTTGTTAAGCAAAAACGCGGAGGCCGAGTTCTACAATTCGGTTATAGCTGGTTATACAAATGGTTTTACCATCGAGGACAACAGTACTATTAACAATGCCAATGTAAATGGTACTATTCTGGCATCCTACAATACGTTCTACGCTAATACAAACACCTATGCCAATAACCCGGCTAATTTTGATCCTACGGGAACAGGATGTGCACCTACCATTATTACTTGGATGGACGGCACCTATCCTTGCTCACAAATAGACAATTTTGAGCGCTTGTCGCTTACGGCTTATGCTGCCAATGTTTGTGGTAACTATTGCACTACAGCGCCATCTTTTGTGCTGGCATCCATCAACAACTTGGGCAGTCCGGACTTCAGCTGGGATGCTGGTAATGACTTCAATCATGTAAGCTATAGAGGCGGTATGGGAGCTAGCGACTGGGCAGGTTCCTGGACTAATTTCTGTCCACAAAATACGGAATACTGTCCTGAACTTTTGATGAAACCAACTACTGGAAACTCGTTGAGATTCGTGCCTAATCCAGCTCGTCAAGATGTTGCCGCTGTGTTTAGCACAGACATCACAGGGCCGGCAGCGCTCACGATCAGCGACAAGGTATCTGGTCGTCTATACAGGACAGTAAAGGCCCATATAGCTGATAAAGGAACACAGCAAATTGCCTTTAAGGTTAGTGGTTTGGCAGAAGGTATGTATATGGTTAGATTAACCCTTTCAGATGGTTCCGTGCTCAGCGCACCTTTAAGTGTGCAATAGGACAATTTAATTTTCTCAACAGCGGCTTCTTTCCAGAAGCTGCTTTTTTCATACCGAGTACAACATGACTAGTCAACTAGGAGTAACCTACCATGATATGCCTGCCGTCATTATCAAATACGAACTCTATGACCTGGATGAATTTATAAGCGAGCAAATCGCTTATGGCTCCCTCATCTTTCCTCTGCCGCAACAACAGGTCAAGCGATGGCATAGCTATGCCTTAGAGGAAAGCAAGAAAATCAGGAAGGCCATCATTACCCAAACCCTCAGCCTGCACAAACAGAAACAACTGGAATTATATATCCAGCATCACCAAGGAATGTTGATCAAACTCTCCAACTTACTCTACCGCTACACAGAATCGATAGTCTTCGTGGAGGAAAATAGTGCACAACAACTTCAGCTCAAAGATTTGTATCTTATCCTTAATAAACAATTACTGGATTTGTTACACTTCATGGAGCACTATTTTGCAGAGTACTGGGATAAGGGGATGGAGTTGCCGCTCATGCTAAAACAGGATGTATATGCAGTTTTCCACAACTACATACAGGAGTTAAAGGCATTGTTGCACCCAGCACCGCCTACTTTAACGGATATCATTTTAACTCCCTATATGCGCATGGATTCTGCTGAACCTGAAGGTATCACCTACCATCATTTGCAATACTGCAAACAGCTATACTTATCGCTAAGCGTTTACCTAAACATCTACAACAATGGCTTTCAGGAATCGGCCTTATTGTACGAGCTTGTCGCATTAAATTTCAATCTTCCGGAACTATACCAATACTACACCATTAAAATAGCCACTGAGATTAATGAACTGGAAGATATACACGACCAAATGAAAATGCTGGCTGAAAATAGTAAACAACTAAAACAGCTGAACTTAAGAATGGGCTTGGTATACGATACTGCCTACCCGGAAATGCGACAGTCCCTCGTGCAGTGGTTGGAAGAAGAATACCATTACCAACAGCTGTCCCTACAACCTACCTTGCCGGCAAGTGTTCAAAATTTAGAACCGAGCGCTGCACTTAAAATACCGACGAGTCTTACTGTTGAGCAGTTAGGATTACTTTTGCGCCTCTTGCGTAGGTCTAAAGTTTTTAAGATGAAAAACCAGTCAGCTATGCTCCGCTTCTTTGCCGATCATTTTACTACGCTGCAAAAGGACAGTATCTCCGTGAACAACCTGAAAAACCAATACTACAGCCCCGACTCAAAAACCTTTACAGACCTCCAGGATTTGTTGCATCAATTTTTAAAAGATTTAAAAGCATTGGAACAAGAAACAGATAAATAAGGATAGCTGCTCAACTTATGTATGTTGTTAATTAATCTGAACTTTTGGATTAATTACACGCCCCCTCTGGCAATAACTACTTTTAATTATCGTTCCGTGCTGTACCTATCGACTAACTCCTATTTGAATTACCGCAGCAAGGTTACATTTCCTTGGTACTTTTCTACACGATTTTCATCTAATATTGCTTCAATTAAATATACATATACCCCCTGCGGTTGATCTATTCCATTTAACTTTCCATCCCAACCGCTACCATCTAATCGCTCAGTAACAAATACAATTTGTCCCCATCTATTCAAAACCTGCATTTTAAATGCGGTTACTTTTTTAGATAGCAATTGACGAGGAAAAAAATAGTCGTTTACGCCATCTGCATTTGGCGTAAACACATTGGGAACGTCAATGTAACAATCTTTGTGAACTTCAATATTTTCGGTGGTACTGCAACCCAACGGTGATTCAATAACACGTAGGGAATAGATTCCTGGATGAACTACTTTTAATAAGTGGGAAGTGTCCCCCGTATTCCATAAATATCGGGTCGCTACCGAATTCGATGGCTGTTGATTTTGCAAAATTATCGGTGCTCCATGAAGACATAATCCAGTATCCGGTCCTAAATAAACCTTTGGAAATCCCTGAACAAATACAGTATCTGTAAATGCACTATCCGGACAGGCACGGTAACTTGCTGTAAGCGTTACTGGAATTACTCCCGGCTGGTCAAATGCGCTTTGCATTGGATCTAGAGTAAATTGCGAATGACTATAGAGGTCAGCATAATTCCAGGTGTACCCTAAAGTTTGGACAGCGTCTGATACAGGATAAAATTTTATCGATTCGCCCGTACAAATGCTGTCGGGAACGGCATAAAATTGAACGGCTGTAGGCTCATCAACCTCAATATGTATAGTTCGGATGGTGTCGTTACAGCCTGGATAGGAAGCTACCACGGTGTATTGTTCAGATAAAGGTGGAGTAATCAATGCATTTAAAACTGTCTGATTATCCACGCCAGCTGTCGGTGTCCATTGATAAAAATAGCCAGCTGTTCCGTCCGCATCTATTTGTACACTCGCCCCTTGACAAATCAAAGTATCATTATTTCTTAATTCCAAAGACCTGGGCTTGTAGTCAATCCTGACAGAATCTTTTACTGAAAATCCACAAAAACCTGGTATGGTATCCCATACCGTAATATAATACTTGTCGTTCAGTGCTGGGTTAACGGTTACAGTTTGCTGGTTGTCCTGACCCAATATTCCAATTGATGGGCTCCATCTGAAACTATTTTGTAGGGATGGATTGTTAACTGTTACTGCCAATTGCATCATTGACATAGTGTTGCAAACCAAAGTATCGGAAATCGTGATATCAGGGACCTGAGGGTCAAAGATAGTGAGCTCCAAATAACTTGTATCGTCTGTGATACAGGAGGTGTCATTATGAGCGTATAAGGTAACGGTATAGACGCCTTCTTGTGTATAGGTATGGGTTGGATGGACATCATGAGATACAGGACTACCATCTCCAAAATCCCAGGTGTAATCCATTGCCATGGTAGCGGTATTATGGAAAGTAACTGTATAAGGAGCACATGCACTATCATTATATCCCTGCTCAAGATCAAAACTGGATACTACCCCGGCCAAATTAAATGCAAACTTGAAACTGACAATGTCCTGTCCGACATTATTCTGATTATACTGCGACCAGCTTTGGGTAGTTGTACCAGGATAGTCCGGGCTGTTTACACACAACGATTGATACAAGATACCTCTAGGATCAAGACGGTTTGTTCCCACATGGGTATGGTCCCCATTAATTCCTTGTGCGGGATCATGTACCCTACCAAAATAGGTACCAAATAATAAACTTGAAAAATTCGGTCTTAACACGCCAAACCAAAAATTCCCAGGTGTGGTCTGGTTAGCATTAGGTGTAAGCGGCATTCCCTGAAGTGGCACTTCATTATCACTACTTAGACCAGTAAGGTATACATTTTCGCAGTTATCAACCAAAAACCCTGTAGGAAAAAAGGCAGTACCACCGTTTATAGGATTTCCTAAACGGGTACTCAGCATATCAACAGTCAAGTTCGATGACAATTTATGGATAAACACATCCGTATTATCCATCTTGAATACCCCAGGACTAATACTATAATCTCCAAATGTTCTACCTAAAATATAAACTTCATCATTGGAATTGAGCTGTAAACCTACAGCTTGATCGTCAGCCACAGTACCTAGGTAGGTAGAATGCACTAAATTCCCTGACTGCGGATTGATCATACATACAAAGCCGTTCCATTCATTGTTTTGCGACGGTACGCCAGGTAAAATGGCGTTACCAGAAACCGGGAAATTATTGCTGCGCGTCCCTCCGCATACCAATACCGATCCTTGCCTGTTAATTTGAATGCTGTAGGCTGCATCTGTATGGCTTCCACCTAAGTACGTCCCATATAACATTTGGGTACAAGAAGAATTCAGTGCAAAAACCACCGCGTCGCTATTGCCTCCGCCATAAGTTGTTTGCAAGGCGTTGGATGTAACAGGAAAATCAATGGTAGAGGTATTACTCACTACCCATATATTGTCCATGGAGTCGAGCATCAGTTCTACAGGACTAGTTTTATTTTGATGGGCCGCGTTCAGGCCAAAAGTGGAAAATATATCAATACCGTTAATGGAATTCCCAATATTCCCGCCAACATAGGTCGCACCTATAAGTCCAGAACCGTTGTTATTGAAATGGGCAACAAAAATATCCGTACCACCGCTCTTTGTATTGTCGAAGCAGCCAGGTGTAACCGGTAAATTGAAGGAGCCCGTACTGCCTGCTAAAATCAATTCTCCCTGGCTATTCACAATCATACTATGCGGAAGATCATTCGGACCAGCACCTCCATAATAGGTTGAATATAGGAGTTGGCTGCCATTGGCGCTGTATTTATTTATACATACCATTGGTTCATAAATACTAGACCAATTTGGCTGAAATGCACCAGGTGTAGTTGGCCATAATGGTGGAGGCCCCCACATAACACGTACGGGGTTTCCTGCTGTATACAAGTTACCGGAATGGTCGTAGGTAGTGCAGAAACTAAAATAGCCACCCCCAAAATTACCAGCTCCGCTAAAGGTAGCAAATATGAGCTCAGGATCAATCGTTAGAGGGTATTGAGTCTGATAACCTTCTGGGAAATGAAAGGACACATCCTGTCCCGTTAATTGGTAACGGCAAGGTATAGGAACTTTACGATTACCAATCTTTTGGTAAGCATATGGGGCCTTCTCTATAATATTTCCAGCACTAGTGGCCAACAACAAATCCCCATTAGCCAAAAGCTCTGGTTGGATGCCTTTAAAACTTAATTTTATAACAGAGGGGTTGATGCCTGCCGCCACGATAAAATCATACTTTAGGTTATTATCTTGACTGTATAAAGACATATCCACACCAGGGTAAACTTGTTTTCTCATGACGTTACCAAAAGCAGACACCTGTCCTTTCCAGGTGCTGCTGTCCTGTCCAAGAAAAAAATTTAAATAATGGTCTTTTTTCTCGTCAGTGTTATAGGAAACTTTATCCGAAGCTCCAGAAAGCACCACCGAGTAATTATGAATATTTACTTTTTCTGTATCTACAGGTTGGGCACGATCCATTTTTCCTGCTATCCTTTGCAGATCACTTGGCGAAATCAGCATATATTCAAACCCCTGATCGGTTAGCTGGACAAGCCCTTGAGGAAGTAAAGCGCGGAAGTGCACTCTTTTTTCCCATTGACCTTCGTTTCCCACAAACGCTAATTGCTCCTTTCCATAACCTATACCTATTACTAGGCAATAGATACAGTTTAATAACAAGGAAAACTTCCGAAAAGGTAACTTCATAAATACGTTATTAACTTTGAAGACAATATGCTGATGTACGATTTCAGGCGCTAACCTGAAATATACCTTAAGGTCTGTTAACTACAAATTTCTTGACCACCATACCATGACTGGTCTTCAATTTTAAGAAATAGGTTCCCTTAGACAAATGTCCTACATCGATATGCCCATCAAACTTACCATTGCTTATTCGACGTCCGGGAATATCCAAAATTTCGCAGCTTAGGATTTGGATAGAGGGGGTAACGCTCAACATAAGCGTACTGCTTGCCGGATTCGGATATAAGGTGACGCTATTAAGAATATCCCTTTCCTGAATTCCAGTACCATTACCAATACCCGCCACATCCACATAAGCGGTATCAGAACTACAAAAATTGGAAACCACATACATGACTCTGTAAGTATCTGTAAGATTATATTGGTGTTGGGGCGTAGGATTGGTACTGTTCTGACCATCTCCAAAATCCCAAAAGGATTGATCTCCTAATTGTAAACTATCATTACTAAAATGGAAAACAGTACCTAATTGGTTAACCTGAATATGGGCTACGGGTGTATCCGCTACATGCATAAAGAAATGTAGGGTGTCGTTGTTACGTTCATTATCATCGCGGGTGTAATGGAGGAAAAGGGTACAAGTATACATACCGCTAAAATTAAAGGGCGCATTACCTAGCGAAAGCGTATCAACAGCCCCTGCTGGCAAGACTTGGGTAAAAAAAGTATCTAGCGTTCCGTTGTCAGGACCTGCATATTGTAAAGTCACAAACAGGGTATCAGACTTATCCATACGACCATGGTTCTTTATGCTAATTTTCAGCGGTACATGGCTGGCGCATATCGAATCCGATTCAGGTTGCAATAATTTTGTAATTCCTATGTCTTTAGGCAACCAACGAACAAGCGCAGCATCACTTGATCCGCCATATACACTTTGTTGGCTACCAAATGTTGCAATACCTGTAGGGCTTGATGTCGACAACAAAGTATAAATAGCGCCTCCAGGATCACATATCACCGCAGGAGTGGCCTCTGTCTCCGTTCCCCCAAAATAAGTAGCCCATTTGCGTTGTCCTGTACTATCGAACTGAACAAGATACATATCATCCTTTGGGGAGGCCTGTCCTGGGGTGGCGCTTAAGGAATCTTGGTGACTGCCGGCCGAAGCGATAGCTTGTGTGCCAAAAGGATCATAGGCACTAGTGGTTCCTGCAAAATACACATTACCTGATGCATCACAGGACACACTAGTCCCTTCCGTATAGTTATCGGCTCCATAATACGTACCCCATATCCTGTTACCGCTCACAGCATTGAATTGTAACAAGAAGGCATTACGGTTACTAGGCAATGAGGTGGACAACCAGGACCCTGGCGTTGCCAGACCGTTAAGGGCAGTTGTGTTGTTGGTGGTCCCAGCAATATACAAATGATTATAGGGGTCAATGGCCAGACTATTTACTTGTCCATTAAGGTAGGTACCCCACAACCTAGTGCCAGTACTAGAAAATCGTGCCAAAAAGCCTGTTGACATGCTAGATGAAGTGACTGGCGATTGCTGAAAAGCACCAGGTGAAGCAATACCAACAGTACTCTCCGGACCAGACCATCCTCCGATATAAACCGCACCGGAAGCGTCACACACTACGGTGTGCCCCTCATCAAAACCCTGCCCCCCATAGTAGGTGGCCCATAGCCTGTTGCCTGAGCTGTCAAACTTTACCAACAAAGCATCAAGAGCACCCCCGCATTGCAATTGATGTGCCCCTGTACTGGATAGTTGATTAGTGGAACTCGAAGAATCACTGTGCCCTAAGGCATAAATATTACCATCCTGATCGCAGGCAACAGCAAGAAAGGCAGTGTAATGCGCAGAGGCGCCATAGTAAGTACCCCAATTCCGTATGCCCGAACTATTGAATTGAACTAAGTATCCGTTGCTATTGTCCAATCCATAAGGCAAGGGATCTATAGCAGACTGATGGCTGCCGGGCGTGGCTATATTTGTTTCAGAAAAGGTTTGGCCTACAAGGTATACATGACCAAACCTGTCACAAGTTACCGACCCATAAAGCTCAAGTCCCGACAATGCATCTGTAGTTCCACCACCGCCATAATAGGTGGCCCATTGCAAGGCCCCAAGACTGTCAAACTTAGCGAGGAAATGATCGTAAAAACCGCCTCCATAAACAACTTGGTGTGCGCCTGTAGTGGCAATACCTGACAATGCATCCGTAAAACCGGAAATGTATACATTACCCTGATGGTCCGATGCTACACTGCCCAGAAAATTGCATTCCATTCCTGCACTGCCGAAATAGGTAGCCCAGGACACACCAGGATCTATAACGAGAGTACCTTCTTTAGGTTGTGCAGCACGAAAGCCTACAATACCATCTCTAAGGGTATACTGGCTGTTGATTTTATTTTTGGTATCAGCAGCATAACTATACGGAGCGGCTTCAGTTAATTTACCGAAGGGCATTACGATGTCTAAGTTGCCGTTATTGTCCAACTTAATTTCCTTTGCACCCTTATACTTCATTTTTATGTCGCTTACCTTTCCGCCTGGATGTACAATAAAGTCGTATTTCAATCCATTGTCCTGTAAATAAATTACCCAATCTATGGCTGGATAAATATTCTTATAAATGATTTTAGTATAGGCGCCTACATCAGTAATATGACTACTATCATGATGATTATTATAATAATGGAACCGTTCTGATTTAGTACCCTCTGTTTGGAATGATGCTGTACGATTACAATTCAGCAATTCCATATCCAAACGATAAATCTGCATACTGTTGCTGGTAACCTGATATTTTTTGGGCTTATGCTGCGCTCCCGGTTGGGCGGTGTCCCTATGGCTGGGTAACTTATACTGGTAATGCAACTGCCCGTTACCAATATACAGCGTCATACCGGGCGTAGGTAATATAAAGTCAACATCTTTACGCTTGTGGCCATTTTGATCCTTAAGTTGACCTTTATGTTCTATGAAGGATAAGGGAAGTTTGTTCGAAGTAACCTGCTGCGTTCGGCCATACCCATTCACATGCCACAGCAGTAATAATGCAATTAGTAAGTAATTTCTCATTGTTGAATTATTTTAATAGATGAAAATATGAATGCGTATGTGTGATGGCCGTCTGAGAATGCCCCCGGCTTTTTCCTTACTACTAACGGAGCAGTAAAAAATCTCCTTGTCTTACAATTTCCTTCTCTCTCAGACCCAATTTCATGGAAATCCTGTACATATAGGTGCCTACTTCCGCAGGCTGACCTTTATAATAACCATCCCAGCCTTCATGAGGTCGATAACTAACATAAATCATCGTTCCCCATTTATTGAAAATCTGCATTTTGAAAGTATTTACGGGACACTGCTCCGTGTAGGCGGGTAAGAAGAGGTCATTATGGCCGTCTGCATTTGGCGAGAAGGCATTAGGAAAGATGATGGGACATTCACAATACTGCTGCGTTACACTAATGGTATCTGTGCCCACACATGCCCCTTGATAAACTTTTACCCAATACAAACCTGTATCAGATACGGCTATTTGTGGTTCCTGACTTCCATTGCTCCATAGCACATCGGCACCTGCTGGAACCTCGGCACTTAGTAAGGCGGGCGCTTCCCCACCCTCTAAGCAACGCACCAAGTCTTCGCCCAAGTCCTGTTTGAAATTCGCTACAACGACATCAATAGTATCTGTGGCAGAACAGCCTTCTTTCGTGACTTTCACCCAATATTGTCCTGATGTATTTGCAACAATAGCAGGTTCCAAACTCCCATCCGACCACTCGTATCCGGCACCGGAAACTTTAACTTCCAGGTCCACCGCCTTGCCATCACAGGAAAAAATATTTTCACCTAGGTATAAGGAAAAACTGACCGGCCTTACATAAAAAGTATCCAGGTGCAAGGCACATGGGTTTGCCGTAAAATACTGTACTGCATAAGTACCGGGTACCGCTGCCGTTAGCGTAGCAGTATTACCATCACCTTGTCTTTGGAAAGCAATGCCACTATTGTTGACCATCCATCGGTAATCAGTGCCGTTCGGGGCTCCAGGATCCAGTAAGGCAGGTGTATTAAAACAAAGAGGTGCCAGTTTATTTTCAGATACCGTATCATAGACCAGCACAGGCACCTCATTAGGCAAACTCTGGCAAAAAACTTCTAAAATGGGTAAGGATACACCGGCTATCAGCGTAGCCTGGCATCCAGTGCCGAAAATATCGGGTTGGTTAATGGCTACAGGACTGGACAACAAACTGTTATTGGCAACCCTGGAATAAACAAAATATATCTTGCCATCAGGCCCTAACCGTAACGGAGAATCAAATTCGTAAGCAGTCATATTGTTCATGGTCAATAAGGTAAAGGGAGTTGTGGGGGCAGTCAAATCATATTGCCTAAGACCAATGATACCGGATAGGTATAATAGAGAACTGTTAGGAGAAAAAGCCACAAACCGGGTGCCCTGGGCACCGTATAACACATCGTTGGACAGCATGCCGGTTAGTGGGTCAAAATCACTAACCTGTACCTCATCTTCTGCTGCCATAGCCACCCTTCTTCTATCTGGAGATACATTGAGCTCCGCGATATATGGGGATAACAAAGGTGATAGAGTGGATATAACCGGGTTGGCAGTATCTATGCCATTGGCACTTATGTTGTAGGCGTGGTAACTACCTGAAGAATGATAGGCTAACAGCCAATAATTGCAATCCTCCCCTATAACAGCATGCATGTTACCGGCCATAGCATCAGCGATGATAACACCTCTCTGACCAGGAACAATATCGCCAAGACCATTATCCAATTCCATGTCCACAACCGTACAATAGATGCGTCCTTCCCATAGAAATATAGGTGTTGTAAAGGGTGCATTGTATAAAAACGGGGAACTGAATACGTAGTATTTATGGCTGCTGCCGGGCATAGGTATGATAACTACACCATCCCTATTGAAGGCGGATTGACCAAAAGCAGGATCAATAAACCAGGTATTAGGCGCCATATTACCGTTGTTGTTGATGTCATGGCCACCAGGCATAATGGCATGATTTCTATTCCATATAATAGTTCCATCGGTGTAGAAGAGCAAGTTTCCATGGGCATCACACACAGAGGCGCCCCCACTATAATCTGTATACGGAACTACGCTGGAATAAGCAGTTTCATAAGCCTGTGGACTACCTGAATTAAAATCAATAGCACCACCGGGCAGTATCGGATTTTGAGCCAAGTTTACGCTTCCAACCCAGATATTGTTTTCTTTACGAAGATAACTTTGGCCATGAGCCGTATTCCTTACGGTCAAGGTTAAGAGGGATAAAATCAAAACTATATTAAAACAAAACCGATTCATGTATAATTCGTTAGTTTTTAGTCTGGGAATACGGAAGGGAATAAACAAGCCGAACACATTTGATTAAAGTCACTTGATGCTTGACAAAAGTAGTAGCCCTACTCTTTGAATTACTTAGTAATTACACTGAATTTTATTTTTACGTGAAACACTGAATTCCTTAAGTAGTACTACGTAGAACATGATATTCTGTTAGATAAGATGGCGTAATTTTATCCCGAAATCAATTCATGCAAAATTCTATATCTTATCTGCTACGTTACGGCATTTTGCCGCTGCTGCTATTGATTATATTCAGTATTGGGCCGATAAACCTTACTGTAAGCGGTCAAACAGGGCCTGCTATTCCGGGTGATCAATTAAAGAATCAATCCATAAACAGTGTTGACACAAACTCCGTAATAGCTAGGCTTCAAATTGCCTTAGCTATTTATGAATCATTTCCAGACAGTGCAAAAAACATAGCTACCGAAGCTTTTAGGCATAGTGCCCAGCTGGGATTCCAGTTAGGGATGGCAAGGTCATGTATCATTCTAGGACGTATTAGCCAGAATGACGGCCAGTTTGACTCTGCCACATACCTCTTTACTAAAGGGTTGATCAGTGCAAAAAAAGCGAACTTAACTACTGCTTCTTTTTACATCAACATAGCCAATAATTATTTTTTTAGAGGAGCTTACCAACAGGCGATGGAAAACTATCTATCCGCATTGCAGTCTTCTCCCCGAAAGAATACTTCAGGAGATTCTTGTCAGGTATATCTAAACATAGCATTGATTTGGACCAGGCTTGGTGCATTCGAACAAGCTAACCATTATCTGGACATCGTGCAACCTATTGCTTACCGGACAAGGGATACAGCCATGCAGGTTTCACTTTTGACTTCTAGGGCTGATATACTGATGGCGGAAAATAAAAACCCGGAAGCCATCAAGCTATTCCGCAAATCGCTGCGCTTAGCAACAGCAACAAACCTACCTGGACCTGCCTTAGAGATATTGAACGAACTAACGCATGCTTATCTTTCGCTGGAACAAGCAGACAATGCCATGATGAGTACCCAGGAAGCTATGGAAATATTGAAAATGTATCCAGGTGCCTATAATTTCCATCGCTATCACACTCAACATCATCTGGGATTGATTTATAGAATTATGGGTAATCATGCTTATGCCGAACAACTGCTCAGCCATACCTATGCTACCGCAGCCCAGATAGGACTGAAAGACCTCTTATTGCACATGGAACAGGATCTGGCAGCTGTTTACGCCCATAATGGCAAACATGCCCTGGCCTATGAACACATCCTCCACTACGCCCAATTAAAGGACAGCATCTTGGAAAAAGAACGAAAAAACATGCTCTCGCTCTGGCAGGAAAACATTGTAGCTGGTAAGGACAATGCGCTGCTGACACAGAAATTTCGGCTTGTGGAACAACAAAAAAGATTGCAGACAAAAAATGTGTGGATTGGTGGTGCACTGCTGTTTACTGCTGTTGTAAGCTTGTTGTTCCTGAATATCGTAAGAGGTTATAGGCGTAAACAAAAACTTCAGGAAGAGCAGGTAGTCCAACTAAAACAAAAACAGGAAATTAAGCAGTTAAAAGCAAGGGTGCGTGGGGAGGAGGAAGAACGAAACCGATTGGCACTCGAACTTCATGATGGCATCGCCAGCCAACTCTGGGCTATAAGGCTTAATGTGGAAAGTCTACAACAACAGTCAGCCAATAACAACCTTCTTCCCCAGCACATTCAAATGATCTACCAACAACTTGATGACACTACTCAGGAGGTTCGAAAAACGGCACATAACCTTATGCCCGACCTTTTATTAAAGTATGGTTTGGCTTCGGCACTTTCGTCCTTATGTGAAAAAATCAACAGCAGCACACCACTCGAAGTCAATTTTATGGAATTTGGCGTAATACCAAAAATGGATGAAGAGATTGAATTATCCCTATACCGTATGATTCAAGAGTTAATTCAAAATGTACTCAAGCATGCCCTGGGAGCGACGCAATTGTTGGTTCAAGTCAGCTGTAATAATAGTTTACTAAATATCACCATTGAGGATAATGGTTCAGGATTTAATGTTCAAAAGTTGGAAGACAAAGGATTTGGTTTAAGAAACATCGAACGGCGGGTAAACATACTTAAAGGTCACTTTGATTTGAAAAGCAGCGAAGGTAAGAGTACTACAGCCTATCTAGAATTTGACATACACAACCTACTTTAACTTATAGTAAACCATAAAACAATGCCAATTAAAATTGCCATAACCGACGATCACCCCATTGTAATAGATGGTTTGGTAAACGCACTCAGCCCTCATCCGGAAATAATAATTACAGGAACTTTTTTGAATGGTGCATCCCTATTTAAGGGATTGCAGTTACAAGTACCAGATGTTTTATTGCTGGATTTACAATTGCCGGACAGAAATGGGAGTGAACTTGTTCCGCTTATATTGAAACAGTATCCTGAACTCCATATCTTAATTTTAAGTGGGATGGAATCCTCTCCCTATATCCATGAACTTATGGAGAAAGGTTGTAAAGGATACCTGCTAAAAAGCACAACCAGTAAAGTAATTTTATTGGATGCTATCCAGAAAGTGTATAAGGGGGAATTATTTTTGGATAGCTCCCTAAAAGAACAATTGCTAAGGGACATGTTTGTCAATAGGCGTGCCAGAAATAAGTTAGAGCCTAAAATGACCACGCGCGAAAAAGAGGTATTAAAATTGATTGCAGCAGAATATAGTAACCAGCAAATTGCGGATGAATTATTTGTTAGCCTGCGCACTGTTGAAACCCATAGGTACAATTTAATGCAGAAGTTAGAGGCGAAAAATACGGCAAGTCTTGTTCGTATTGCCCTAACGATGGGTCTTTAAATGATTTGTTGAAATTAAGCTCCTTTAATAACTGTATAATCCTGTTGCGATTATTTTATTTTCTGTTGGTAAGCAGTGCTTTGCTATCGTTAGCAAAGCACTGCTATTAGTCCTTCAGGTCAAGCATCACATCATCTTAACCATGTCCATCCAACCTACAATGAAAACCGGTAAGGCCATCAGTATAGTGCTGCTGTAGCCTAAGCTATCGCACCAAAGACACATCACCTTTAGCACTAACCTGCTTACCCATCTTCAAAGTCACGCCAATGGTATAAAAATAGGTACCAGCATCTGCCGGATGACCTTTATAGCTGCCGTCCCATCCCTGCTCGGCCTGACTACCATATCCTGACCACACCAATTGACCCCACCTGTTGAATATTTGCAGGTAATTGATCAGGTAATCTTTGCCTACGATGACAGGTCTAAAATAATCATTCAGCCCATCACCATTCGGACTGAAGGCATTGGGCATAGATACATAGGGCTCCACCTGTATAATGGCCGAGGCGGAGCTGGTACAACCGGTGATTGTTGACTGACCCTGTACCCAAAAGGTATCGGTCTTGAAGATGTGTAAATTTTGTGTATAAGCTTGCTGGTCGGCAAAGAACCGGGCAGGCGTCCAGCCCAATACAGTATAGGGTTCAGGCGCACGGGAAGACAAGGTTACAGCCTCACCCCGCAAGGCTGTAGTGGTACTGGGCAGCAGTTGCAAAAGCAATTCCTGAACATGGATCAGGCTGGTATCATAACCCGAACAGCCTTCCATATTCGTCACCTGCAACACGGCTGCATAATAGCCGCCCTGCTTATAGCTATGTGCCGGTGCTACTTCCTGGCTGCTATAGCCGTCACCGAAATCCCATTGGTTGAACAATTGGGGAGCTACATTATGGAATTGCACCTGTTCCCCGGCACAGACCAAAGTATCTACGTCAACCACGGCAACCGGTGTGGGGATGGGTTTTACGGCAAAGGGTACAAAGGTATCACAACCATAAGTGGTGCTTATCTGCAAGGTATAATCACCCGGAAGAAGACCGACTATAGAATCGCTTTGCTGTCCATACACTGTCCGTATAATACTGCCATCACCGGCTTTCCAGGTAAACTGTTTGTCGGTAACATCACCAGACCTGTTGCGCGCTTTTACTTTTCCGGTGCCTGCTTCCATGCAACTGTAACTGTTGGTATCCACAATAGGCAGGGCTGCAAATACTACGTTCAGGGTATCGGTCACATAGCGGCAATCTTTCGTGAAATAGCGGGCTATATAGGATCCAGGCTCATGTACAGCCAAGTGCTCACCCACATGTCCATTGTCCCAGGTAATACAAAGGGCGCTGGTATCCGGCGACAAGAGCAAGGTATCCACGAAACAGGCCTGCACAGCATGGCTGGTAAAGAAACTGTCTGGCACTGCTGGTGGTAGCGCTAGGTCTGCCTGCATATCCATGCCCGTCCAGTACAAACCTGAGGGAAAGCTTACGGCATTGAGCTGCGGATTGCAGGCCAAGCCAGCAAGGTTAGGATTGCTGATGCAGTGATAAGCATTGACCTCCGCACCGAGACAGGCATTGTGGCTTGTCGGTCGGTTATTACCCAGGTATAGTTTACCATCCGGCCCCCGCTTCAAATCGCCTACTTCTGAGCGCAGGGTATCACAGCAATAGCCACACAGGTCACTGTATACGGATACAAAAGGATTGACCAGGATTAAGGTTTTAGAAGCGGTAATGGCCGCCGTACCGGACAGGCTTAAATCATACTGATAAACATTCAGCCCCGAGGTGGCATACAGTTTGCTGTTATCCGGGGAGAAATACAAACCATCAAAATTATGGGCACTGTCTATCACCACGGGCTGCGATAGACGTCCACTACATTTCTCAAAATCATACAGCTCTATGCCCCCTTTGCCTCGGGGCGTATAGGTAGTATCATTGGGATAATAGGCGGCACCGGAAGCCATATAGATTTTACTACAGGTGGTCGCCAACTTTTGGCCGTCCGTAGAGGCTTTCAGCCTGCCGCTGTACACATCACCTTTGTACCAGTCCAAAGGCAAAAGACCGATAGCAGACACCGTTGGTGTGGTACCAACGCCTGCGGCAGATACTTTATAGGCACGGTATTCATTGGCATTCCGCGAGCGGACAACCACCCAAGTGGCATCGCAGCCAGTAACGGCTACCATTTTCCCGCTCTGTACAATACCATTGCTGCCGGCAAAATTAGTAAGGTTGACGTTCTTCTCTACTACGCTGCCCAACCCACCGTTCATGGCCATATTAACCTTGGAATAGTACAGGGCGCCATTAAAGGTGTGAAACAGGTAGTAGTTGTTGGGATGCCCCGGCTGCGGCACGATGAGTGGCGGCATACTGTAGGTACTGCCTTGGGTGGGATAGATCAGGTTATCACCATTGGGCATCTGGTTGCCGTTACGGTCATATACTTTTTTGCTCACCCCACTGGTAAAGAACAACGGACTACCCGAGGCATCGCAGACCGCATTGCTGGCGACTATGCCCGCAGGCACGGCCAGCCCATTATAGAAGGTAGCCGGGGTAGTTCCGTTAAATTGTAGTCCATAGTTGGAACCACCAAAACGGCTGGACATCCATATACTTTCTTCTGGTCCTTGGGCATAACTGAGGTTGAGCTTAAAGAGCAGACAAAGCAACCCTAAGAGCCATAATCTTGTTTTCATAGCGATAATGTTTTGTATCTGTTTACAGAGGATTTAAAAAATACTATGATTAGAAATTATTGATCGGTCTTAATGAGCTTCTCCACTAAGATGAACTGACCATGTGCTGTTTCCACACGAAGGAGATACAGGCCAGGCGTAAAGCGACGCAAATCTATAGCGCGCCCCTCGGCTGGCTCGCTGAGCCTCGTCCCTTCCAAGCTATAAAGGGTTAGACGCACCGGAAAAGGTGCCTGCACCTGCACCACATCAGCTGTAGGATTAGGATAGATCAATACGTTGCTGGCTAGGTCTAGATCAGTTACACGCGTAGGCTCTATCAGCACTGTTGGACTAAAGGCAGAGCAACCATTCGTATCGGTAACCTTAACCTTATAAGTACCATCCTGCACATAGGTATAACTTTGCGCTACCGCTCCTGTTATAGCATTGTCTTGATAATACCACTGATAGGCCGCATACAATCCCGTACTCAAGGTCTGACCGATTTGGCTGATCACCGGCGCTGGTAAGGGATGTACGGTAATGGCAGAAGAAGTATCTGTACATCCAACCAACTCGGTCACCAAGGTATAAGTACCCGCTTCCTGCACGGCTAAGGTATCGCCTGATTGGTTAGGAATTATAATACCATCTTTAAGCCAAGTATACACCGTTCCCGATGGCATATTGCTGGATAGCACTACCGTATCCTGCGCACATAGAGAAGCACCATTAGGCACCAGGATTACCGCATCTGGAACAATGCCCACTACCAAGTTGATGTCCTCACTTTCACCACAAGCATAAATAGCTTTTACACGCAGCGTATCTGTTGCTGTCCCTACTGTTACTGTAAGTTGATGGGTGGTACTGCTGCCTGTCCAGCTAGCTGGCAAAGTCCATTGGTAGGAGATGGCGTTAGGTACCGGGTTGATGCTGTAAGTGTGGGTACTACCCGCACAAACCATCACTGGCCCCAGGATTGTATCGGGTGCAGCAAAGTGTACCGCTACGGCTAGGTTCACCAGATAGGCATCGTTATTACCTCCTCCGAAATTGGCCTGTGCACTGCCTAAGGTAGCGATACCACTGGTACTGGTGGTATTGCCCGCCAGGTAAAGATAGCCTTGTTCGTTGAGCGCTATACTGGTGGCCAGGTCTGCGCCAGACCCACCGTAATAGGTACACCAGTCCAAACTACCGGCCTCGGTAAATTGGGCTAAGAAAGCATCATCACTGCCCGAATGGTTGGCTTGCATACTGCCAGGTGTGGATAAGCTATCGGTTTCCTTGGCATAGCCACAGAGATATACCGCACCATTCCCATCACCGGTCAGCGCTCTGTAACCAATAAGGTTGCCTTGGTTCATGCCACCGAAATAGCTGCCCCAAAGCCTGGTACCTGTACCGTCAAACTTGGCGATAAAGGCATCGTACAAACCACCACCATAAACGGTTTGGTGCGCACCTGTTGTGCTGATACCTGTTGTACTGTTGGTCCTGCCGGCCAGGTACACCTGGTTATTCGAATCGGTATAGAGGCCCATGCCTTCATCCGCATTGCCTGTACCGCCATAATAGGTACTCCATTGTCTGGTTCCGTTGACATTGAACTTGACCAGGAAGGCATCATTGCCGCCACCAAAGATAGGCTGGTGGCTACCTGGCGAAGCGATGCCATTGTTACTGGCGGTTATACCACTCAGGTACACATTACCCAAAGCATCGCAATGTATAGGCCCGCCGCGGTCATTGCCGGTGCCACCATAATAGGTAGCCCATTGGCGTACACCTGCGGTATCAAACTGTACCAGAAAGGCATCGTTGCTGCCGGCTAATGCGGGCTGATAACTGCCTGTAGTGGCTATGGCGCTTGTGCTGTTGGTCGTGCCAGATAGATAGACATGGCCCATCTTATCCAAGGCCAGACCTACATGTAAGGTGGGACTGTTCTCTTTGCCCGCACCACCATAATAAGTAGCCCAAATGCGGTTGCCCGCACTGTCTAGCTTTACTAAAAATAAATCGCCATCACTGCCGCCGGGCGTCGTTTGGTGACTACCTGCAGTAGCTAAATTATCGGAGGAGGGTAAGCCAGAAAGGAGATTGGTAAAGCCTGCCATATAGATATGGCCATAGTCATCGGCTACTACATTCCAGCCGCGCTCGGCTGCTGCACCACCATAATAGGTAGCCCACACTTTTTCTCCGGCGCAGTTGTATTTGGCGATAAAGGCATCCCCGCCATTGTTGACGATATCGCTCCCGCCAAAGCTGGTCTGGTAGCTGCCGGTGGTGGCTATATTATCTAGGCTACGCGTATAGCCGCTGGTATAGACATTGCCGAATTTATCTGTCGATACCGCATCGGTGTAATCAATAAGCAGACCACCAAAATAAGTACCCCATGCTATTTCAGGGTCTATGATTAAGGTGCCGGTATAAGGCGCTACCTCGAAGGATACTATATTATCGTTTACAATAAAGCGGGAACCAACAGCCCTACCCTCCTGCGTATAACTTACAGGCGCATGTTCACCGATGCTGCCCATGGGGGTTATAGCGCGGAGACTGCCGTTCTCCTGGAGGTGGAGCGTACTGGCCCCGCAGTATTGTAATTGAATATCGGATACCTTGCCGCCGGGATGTACTATGAAATCGTATTTAAGATGTGCGTCATCATTAAAGTACAATACCCAATCAATGTTTGGATAAACGCCAGGATAAACAATCCTAGAATAGCTTTGAGCTTTTATATCCTTGCCTTTGCCAAAGTATTGCTCCGTATAAGACAGGGGCAATTCGTATAAAGGTTGAATATTGGTATTGGCGCCAATCAGGTTAGCTTCTACACGATACATTTCACCTTTTTTCTGCCATTGGTAAATCAGCAATCCTGCGCCTGTAAAGACATTCAGGTTATTGCCAGTCTTAAGCCGTGTGTGCAGCTCTGGTCGCGGTTTGCCAGTCTGGTCTTTTAGCTGGCCTTCGTTCTTTACAAATTGCAGAGTGCTAGTTTTACCAACTTGCGATACAAGTTTATCGCGGGCAAAAGATGGAATTGTAGAAGCCAGCCAAAGGATAACAAAGCGTAAGGTTTTTACTTGCATGATCAAGTGTATTTAGTAGATTAGAAAATACTTACGTACAATGCGAATCCGAATAAATAACGTGATGCAAATGCTTCAAAATCTATGAAATAAATGGCTGCACTCTATTTGAAAATATATAAGAGCGTGGAACTCCACTTATAGCAACATCGGGGCCGTGAGAAGCCGTCCAGTACAATAAGGAAGCCCACGCTCGTATAAGCGCAGGCATTCTACTTATCGTCTCGAACTGTTTGAAATTTCTCACGTTTCGATGTTGCCGAGATTCTAAGCGAATGCTTCAAAATTCTTATCTGAAGAATCGCAAAATTAATTTATATCCCCTAAGATTCCGAGGATTTAAGGCAAATATAGGAATAAATATCTGATGGCGTATGTTCATACGTCATTTATTTCAAGAAATTCTTTGACTTTTCCGTTATATGAAAGCAAAAGATTATTCGGAGAAAGAAAGTATTAAGCTGAAATACGCAACCGCACTTCATTATGCTTTGAAAAAAGGCAAATTTGGAAGCTTAAGAAAACTGGCAACTGATTCGGGGATGGAGTATTCACACTTACAAAGAGTATTTTCAGGCAAAGTAGATGTGAGCTTTACTACAAGCATTTCAGTATTAGAAGCATTAGAAATTACACCTTCGGACTTTTTTGCTATATATGATACTATTACGCAAATGAAAGTCGAGCAATTTATCGTGTATCTAGAGAACCAAAAAAGCAAAAAGAATAAGAAGATATCAAGTAAAGAATGAAGACCTTTGTGTAGCTTGTTCACTGCAGGCTCACACCACTCAGGCAGAAGCTTACAATTTAATATCGAGCTTCCGCTTGTTTGTTATACAAAGAAAATCAGACTTGTTACAACATTTCCGGCTATTGTTGATTGAATATTGTGTAAACTTAAATCGATTCTTACATGATTTCGCTATTTTGCCGAAAATAAGAATACGAGTAGCCTTGTAGCAATTGAAAATTGATAGTCATTTGCGATGAACAGATAAAGCATGATGTTTAATATTACTATATTTATAAATTAAGTGAAAAATGAAATCTAAATATAATGTAAATGTCTACCTCTAAAACACAGAAAGATTCCTCTGCATCAGAAACGTCTATTGGTTTTGACTACCAGTTTTATCATTTCTTTTTCCTGCTTTTAGATTTAAAACATGGAGAAAAGATTGGATTAGAAGAAAAAGATGATGTGCACGTAGAGTTAGCAGATGGTAGAAACATTTTAATTCAAACAAAACACACTATACAAACCAATGTGGTTGGGGAAGCCATAAACCTAACTGAAAGAGATAAGGATCTATGGAAAACTCTCTCTAATTGGAGCAAAATTATATCGGAAAATAGCGATCAGGTAAATTTTCTAAAATTTACAAGTTTTCTAATTGCTAGTAATAAGAATGGAAGTACAAATCCATTTATCCTTGAGCTTCTTAAAATTCAAAATGGAGGTTCAAAAATTAAAGATTTCAAAGATTACCTTAAATCGCTGTCTTCTAAAACCACAGACATTGATATAAAATCATACATAGACCGATTTAGAAATTTAAAATCTGAAATTTTAGCAAGTTTTGTTAAGAACATTATTTTTGAGTTAAGTCATGATGATTTAATCTTTAAAATCAAACAACGCCTCTTAGAGAAAATACACGTTAGTGAACGAGTTGAGGATGTGTATAGAAATCTTCAGTCAGAACTGCGTGACACCAACTATCTAAACATAAAAAGAGGCCAAAAAAATGTAATTGGATTTGAGGATTTCAATAAAAAATTTGCAAAGTGTTTCAGAATTGCTATTAGCACCAAATTACCAATAAGGGAATTGCCATATATTTTGCCTGATAGATCAGAACAGCAACATTTCATAAAGCAACTAATTGATATTGGTGACTTATCTCCGTCTGACCGAGAAGAGATTATTGCATATACAACACAAATGTTGCAGCTGTTAAATAACTTGAAAGATTGGGAAGAAAATGGTGATTTTCTGTCCTCTGATCGCAATAAACTCAATAAAGAAACATCACTTATTCAAAAAAATTCTTTTAGGGCAACTTACCGCACTATTAGAAAGAAAATTGAACAGGGTGCATTGATTACAGACCTAGAAGATGAAATTAAAGATTCCGCTGTTTCTCTCTTAGACGAAATGCGAAGACAAATTCTTTTATTTGATGAGACTCTTCTTTCAATGGAACTAAGTAATGGACATTTTTATTTACTCACCGAAGAAAAAGGGATAGGATGGCATCTCGACTGGGAAAATCGCTATTAGAAAAATGAAATCAACACCTACGCTTATCTATAACAATGAAGCCTTAGCTACCATCGCATTAGGTTACATGTTCAAAATTCATGGACCAATGAGTGCAGCCAAGGCAATTTTGATACTTCCATTCGTATTACATCCCCCCACTGTAAGAAAATTAAGGGGTAATTCCAATAAAAGAAGCTTAGAAGAATTCATTCTTAAAAACCCCGAGTGTTTTTTTAGTTTCAATTCACGTTTTGTTGATCAACTATCAATATCTATAAATGCAATAACTATCCTTCAAGAGATTAAAGCCATTAATATTCTGAGGGATAACATATCCTCAAATTATTCGTCAAGATTTGAACCGGAATATTATCGGGCAAAAATTGGCAAAAGAGCTAGTAACTTTTTATTCGCGCTAGATAATTTGTCTGATCTCTTTCGGGGGCAAAGTGAAAATTCTTTGTATTTAAAATTAAAAATCCAACTATGAAGTTTCATATTAACAAGATTATCCTTTGGTTTAAAAACGAGTCAATTCCTAGGGAATTCGAATTTTTGCCAAATAAAGTTAACGTTATAACAGGAGGAAGCGGCACCGGGAAATCTAGTATTCTCTCCATTTTCGATTATTGCATGCTATCCACCAGGGCAAACATCCCAGAAGAAGTAATTAACGAAAATGTATCTTGGTATGGATTGGATTTTAAAATCAATGATAAAGATTTTCTAATTGCACGAAAAGCTCCATCTTCAAATATCGGATCTAATGATATTTATTTTTCAAGTGATAATACATTCCCTGAAAAGCTATCCAAAAATAACGACATTAAGCAGGTTAAATCCGTTATGGAAAAGGAGTTTGGCATAGATGAAAATTTTAAAATTCCTTTTGGGGGAAAGCATATTTCGGGTGGTTCTAAAATATCATTCAGGTACTTTTTATTGTTTAATACACTATCCGAGGACACAATAGCGCATACAAAAGAATTTTTTGATTATCACTTGTATGATAGGGATAAGTATATTGAGGCATTAGATCGTATTTTTTACTTAGCAATCGGTGCTGACGACGTAAATAACGTATTAGTAAAAGAAAAAATCGACACAATTGAAAAAGAATTGATCAAAATAGAAAAAAGGAAAAAAGTTTTAGACAAAGAGGAGAAACTTTTTGGCAAGAAAATCATAGAATTGATTTCTCAAGCACAGGAATATGATCTGATCGAACGCACACTTCTCACCTTTGATGAAGCGCATCAGCGATTACGCCAGCTTATAAGTCAATATCGAACTGCAGATTATTCAAATAATATGCAACAGGTGGATGAATTGAATAAAAAGAAAAGAACAATTTTCAGGCAAATACGGAACCTGGAACGATTTAACAATGAATATGACAATTACAAGAAAAATCTAAATGAAGATTATGAGAGCTTAAAGCCAATAGAATACTTAAATGAAAATTTTGGCGATCTGATTCCTACTTTGGAGGTAAAAACGTTTTTAAATTCCTTAGAAAGCTCCCTTCGAACAATCAAAGATGAGATATCAAAGAAAAAGCCAATTTCAATAAATGTAAAATCTGAAGTTAGCATATTAAAAAGTAGGCTTTTAAAGATTGAATCTGAATTAGCAACTCTTCCAACCTCGACCAAAGACTACACAGACGAAGCAAGGAAATTTATTTTTATAGGGG
>Ga0256901_1000280_pt1 | contig 31698 bp, 29 predicted proteins | sample MC6MC0689MT_FD_190200 | JGI IMG/M metagenome (GOLD analysis project Ga0256901, IMG submission 190200) | Metatranscriptome of enriched soil aggregate microbial communities from Iowa State University, Ames, United States - MC6-MC0689-MT... | ecosystem: Environmental > Terrestrial > Soil >... | reverse complement strand
GCTAGACTGCGTTGACGGAAAAACTGCATCGTGGCGGTACGCCGCGCATCTTGCCCAAGGAGAGTTGCTGATGACCCAGGACACCCTGCCACTGCCAGCTGGCCCCTCCACTGACGTGGACGGCACCACCTTGGTTGCACTGGGGTTGACCGATGCCGACCGGCCGCAGATCGCGCAGATTGTGCGTGCGCTGGACGACATCAGCCCCGGCAACCTGCACGTGTTTGGCCGCGAGGCGGCGGGCAAGAGCGCTGCGTTCTCCAGCCAACTGCTGGATCATGTGCGCAATCGTGACCTGGATGCCTCGGGTGAAAAACTCGGTGAAGTAGTGCGCATCGCACGCTCGCTGAAACTCGATGGTTTGAACGAGCGCTCCAAGGTGCCGGTCATCGGCGGCCTGATCGACCGCATGCGCGCCTCCAAGGGTGAGCTGGTACAGAAGTTCAGTGACACCAACCAGCAGATCGAGCAACTGATGCGCGATGTCGGCGCGCAGCAGGCGCAGATGGGCCAGCGCGTGGGTGAGTTTGATCGCATGCATGCCATCGTCCGCGACGAGCGCCAGAGCCTGGGGCTGCATATCGCCGCCGGCAAGCAGCGGCTGGCCGAGCTCAACAACGAGTTGCACGCACTGGTTGGTGTGGAGGATCCGCAATCGCGCATCCGTCGTGGCGAGGTCGACAATGCCATCCGCCTGCTCGACAAGCGTATTGGTGATTTGACGGTGATGCAGCATGCCGCCGACCAGTCGTTGCCGATGATCCGCATCATCCAGGCCAATGCGATCCAGCTGATCGAGAAGTTCAACGCGGTACGCGACATCACCATTCCATCATGGAAGCGCCAGTTCGCCATCCAGCTCTCGCTGGGCGAGCAGAAGAATGCGGTGGAACTGTCCAATGCAATCGATGACGCCACCAACGAGCTGATGCGCCGCAACGCCGATCTGATGCGGCAGACCTCGGTTGAAACGGCCAAGGCCAACCAGCGTGCGGTGATCGACGTGGCCACCTTGCGCCATGTGCATGAGCAGTTGATCGCGACGGTGGAGGAGGTGCGCACCATCCACCGGGAAGGCATGCAGCAGCGCCAGCAGGCGGAAATCGAGTTGGCACGTCTGCGCGAGGATGTGCAGCAGCGGTTGGCGCAGCCGACGCAAGGAAGTTGAATGTAGGAGCGGCACAGTTGGCAGTTGTGGGAGCGGCGTAAGCCGCGAAGCCACAGGTGCATCAGATGCCAGTGCCGTTGCTCCCTCCCTTTTGCACGGCAAAGGGGAGGGTTGGGGAGGGGTAGGCTCTCAGGCTGTTCAAGCACCACCAGCTTCGCGGCTGACGCCGCTCCTACAGAAGCTGCGCGCGCAGCCAATCCGCCAACGCAGCCACACGTGGGTCCTGCTGGTCGCCGGCAGTGCACAAGGCCCAGCAGCCATCCGTCTCAACAAATCCCCAGGGCGCGATCAGGCGCCCGTTGACCAGGTCGTCAGCAACCAAGGGCTCCGGCGCAATCGCGATACCCAATCCGGCGACTGCCGCTTCCAGCATGTAATACAGGTGCTCCAGGCCGGTCCCATAAGTCAGCGCATCTGCATCAATGCCATTGCGTGCAGCCCAGGCCGGCCAGGCCTGGGGGCGCGAGCGCGTATGCAGCAGCGAGTGGTCGCGCACCGCTTCGACAGGCTGCCGGGCCAATACATGCGCGCCGTGCATTGAAGGGCTGAACACCGGGCCGATCCGTTCGGGCGCCAGCGTGTGCACCCGCCAGCCGCTCGGCCACGGTGCCTGCCCGAGCATCAGTGCGGCATCCAGGCCGTCCAGGCGCGGGGCGAAATCGCCATCCTGTGCCGCCAGGTGCAGGGTCAGCCCGGGCAGGTCGCGTTGCAGGTCCTGCAGGCGCGGGATCATCCAGCGCGCCAGCAGGCTGCCGGGGCAGCCAAGTACGAAGGCATCAGTGCGCTGCGGTCGTCGCAGCGAGGAAATGCAGTCACGCAACTGCGAGAACGCGCCCGAGGTGGCCTCCAGCAAGCGGTGACCGGCGGCGCTGGGGCGGATGCCGCGGCCGTCACGTTCAAACAAGGGCAATCCCAGTTCTTCTTCCAGCGCACGTAATTGCCGGCTGACCGCGCCATGGGTGACATGCAGTTCGGCTGCTGCCTGGCTGACGCTACGCAGGCGTGCGGCGGCCTCGAAGGCGCGCAAGGCGTTGAGCGAGGGCAGGGACTGACTGGACTTCATGTGAGTTTTTCTAACATGTGGCCGCTGAATTATCCATTTTTATGTAATCGGCCCTGCGTTAGAGTGCCAGTCTGTTCCTTGTAGCCGTGACGTCATGACTGACCCGTCGATCTCCGATTTCCACGCTTTTCCTGATGCACGTGGGCACTTTGGCCGCTTTGGTGGCAGTTTTGTCGCCGAGACCCTGGTTGGGCCGCTGCAGGAACTGGCGGCCGCCTACGACCAGGCGCGGGTCGATCCGTCCTTCATTGCCGCCTACGACAAGGACCTGAAGCATTACGTCGGCCGTCCCAGCCCGATCTACCACGCCGAACGGCTGAGCAAGGACGTGGGAGGGGCGCAGATCCTGCTCAAGCGCGAGGACCTGAACCACACCGGCGCGCACAAGGTGAACAACACCATCGGCCAGGCCCTGCTGGCTGCGCGGATGGGCAAGACCCGCATCATCGCCGAGACCGGTGCCGGCCAGCACGGTGTGGCCTCGGCCACCGTCGCCGCGCGACTGGGGCTGGAATGCGTGGTCTACATGGGCGCCACCGATATCGAGCGGCAGAAGATCAACGTCTACCGGATGAAGCTGCTCGGCGCGACGGTGGTGCCGGTCAATAGTGGCTCGGCGACGCTCAAGGACGCACTCAACGAGGCGATGCGCGACTGGGTCACCAATGTGCGTGACACCTTCTATATCATCGGTACCGTCGCTGGCCCGGACCCGTACCCGCGCATGGTGCGTGACTTCAACGCAATCGTTGGCCGTGAAGCGCGTGCGCAGATGCTGGAGGACTACGGCCGTCTGCCTGATGCCATCACCGCCTGTGTCGGTGGCGGCTCCAATGCGATCGGCCTGTTCCATGCCTTCCTCAATGACCGTGAGGTCAAGATCTACGGCGCCGAGGCTGCTGGCGACGGCATCCATACCGGCCGTCACGCCGCGTCCATCTCGGCCGGTCGCCCCGGTGTGCTGCACGGTAATCGCACCTATGTCCTGTGCGATGACGACGGCCAGATCACCGAAACCCATTCGATTTCCGCTGGCCTGGACTACCCCGGCGTCGGTCCGGAGCATTCCTTCTTGTCCGATACCGGTCGCGCGCAGTACGTGGGCATCACCGATGAGGAAGCGCTGGCCGCCTTCCATCGCCTGACCCGCATCGAAGGCATCCTGCCAGCGCTGGAATCCAGCCATGCGGTTGCCCATGCGATCAAGCTGGCGCGCGAGCTGCCCAAGGACGCCTTGGTGCTGTGCAATCTGTCCGGTCGCGGTGACAAGGACGTACATACCATCGCCGCGCGCGAAGGCTTGGTGCTGTGATGGCCGGCTTCGTGCGTAATCGTGTGCTGCACACTCCGTTGTTGCTGGCCCTGGCGGCGGCCTTGGTGGCATGCACACCGTCCCCCCCTGCACCTGAGCCGACCGCTCCGGCAACGCCACCGGCTGCGCCTGTTGCACCTGTCGCAGCAACGCCGTCCCCGGCATCCGCAGCGGATCCTGCCGCCAGCGCATCGGCTGGACTGGGGCAGCTGGGTGAGCTGCGCATCGGCGCGCCGTTCGGCGAGGCGCCGGGAGACAAGGCGTTCGTCTCGCACGGCATGCGCGAGGCGATGGAGGGCGACTGCGAGTACTACGACAAGGGTTCCTTGCCAGAGAACATTTCGATGATGGTGATCGCCGACCGCATCGTGCGTTTTGAAGTGAACGAAACTTTTGAGCCTGGCCAACAGGTCGCCGAGCCAGCGCCTGATGCCGCCGTGACGCCGTTCAATCTATGGGTGGGTATGCCCGTCGCCGAGGCCAGGCAGCGCCTGCCGGCTGGCGTGGTGACCAGCCCGCATGCGTACAACTCGCCGAACGGCGATTACCTGACCTGGACCGACAAGGCCGCCAAGCTGGCGTTGCGGCTGGAAACACTCGACGGTCTGGTCACCTCCATTTACTGGGGCCAGCCCGATGCGGTCGAACTGATTGAAGGATGTGCCTGAGATGGCTGTTACCCGAATTGACGAATGCTTCGCGCGCCTGCGCGCCTCCGGCCGCAAGGCGCTGATTCCCTTCATCACGGCCGGCGACCCATCGCTGGAGGCGACGGTGCCGGTGATGCATGCGCTGGTCGAGGCGGGGGCTGACGTGATCGAGCTTGGTGTGCCGTTCTCCGATCCGATGGCAGATGGCCCGACCATCCAGCGCAGCTCGGAGCGTGCGTTGGCGCGCGGAGCAGGGCGGCAATACGTGCTGGATGCCGTGGCGCGCTTCCGCCAGGCGGACGCGACCACCCCGGTGGTGTTGATGGGTTATCTCAACCCGGTCGAGATCCGTGGCTATGCGCGCTATGCCGAGGAAGCGGTGGCAGCCGGCGTAGATGGCATTCTGCTCGTCGATCTGCCGCCGGAAGAGGCGGATGAGCCGCGTGCGGCGTTTGCTGAGGCTGGATTGGCCTTGATCCTGCTGGCTTCGCCGACCAGCAGCGATGCCCGTCTGGACAGCCTGTGCCAAGCCGCGCAGGGCTATCTTTATTACGTCAGCTTTGCCGGCGTGACCGGTGCTTCCGAGCGCCTGGACAGTTCCGCGGCCGGTGAGCGTCTGCGACTGCTGCGCAGCCGTTCCAGCGCTCCGGTGGTGGCTGGTTTCGGCATCAAGGATGCGGCCAGCGCAGCGGCGATGGCGGTGGATGCCGATGGTGTGGTGGTTGGTAGTGCGTTGGTCTCGGCAATAGGTGAGACGGCGGACCCGGTGGCTGCGGCTGCTGGCTTCCTGAAGCCCCTGCGCGAAGCCTTGGATCGCTGAGCCGCGTTCCCTGTAGTGCCGAGCCATGCTCGGCAGCGGCTTTCCCGGGAATGCCCCTTGCCGAGCATGGCTCGGCACTACAGGACGGTATATCGGTAAGGCCCCTGCCGAGCATGGCTCGGCACTACGGAGCTGCCAAACATACGTACCAGTAGGGATTGGGCCGGATCGGGTGCTGCGACTTGGTCGCAGTGGTGAGCTAGACTGTGGCCCCTGTCGTGGCCGTAAGGCCACCCTGAACGGAATTGTCATCCCGCATGAGTTGGCTCAGCAAGTTGATGCCGTCCGGCATCCGTACCGACAACACGCCCTCCAAAAAACGCAGCGTCCCCGAGGGGCTGTGGGAAAAATGTACAAGCTGCGGCGCGGCCCTGTACCGCCCGGAGCTGGAAGAAAACCTTGAGGTCTGCCCGAAGTGCGGGCACCACATGGCCATCCGCGCGCGTGCGCGCCTGGCCTCGTTGTTTGACGCTGACAGCACCACCGAGATCGCCGCCCGCCTCGGGCCGACCGACGTGCTCAAGTTCAAGGACCAGAAGAAGTACGTCGAGCGTATCAAGGCAAGCCAGAAGAACACCGGCGAATATGACGCGCTGGTGGCCATGCGCGGTCTGTTGAAGGGTCGCCCGCTGGTGGCGTCTTCGTTCGACTTCGCCTTCATGGGCGGGTCGATGGGTTCGGTGGTCGGTGAGCGCTTCGCGCTTGCGGCCGAAGCCGCACTGGAGATCGGCGCGCCTTACGTGTGTTTCTCCGCTTCCGGCGGTGCGCGCATGCAGGAAGGCCTGTTCTCTTTGATGCAGATGGCCAAGACCTCGGCCGCGCTCGGCAAGCTGCGTGATGCTGGCCTGCCGTACATCTCGGTGCTGACCCATCCGACCACGGGTGGCGTGTCCGCTTCGTTCGCGATGCTCGGCGATATCAACATCGCCGAGCCGCAGGCCTTGATCGGCTTTGCCGGCCCGCGCGTGATCGAGCAGACCGTGCGCGAGAAGCTTCCGGAAGGCTTCCAGCGTTCGGAGTTCCTGCTTGAACATGGCGCCATCGACCAGATCTGCGATCGCCGCGAGATGCGTGACCGCCTGGCCGACCTGTTGGCCATGCTGATGAACCAGGAACAAGCCGAGAAGGACGTAGCGGCCTGATGAGCAACCGCAAGTATTTCGGTACCGACGGCATCCGTGGCCGCGTCGGCAAAGGCGTGATTTCCGCCGATTTCGTGCTGCGCGTAGGCAATGCGCTGGGTCGTGTGCTGGTCGAGCGCAGTGGCGGCGGTCAGCCGACCGTGGTGATCGGCAAGGACACCCGTATCTCCGGCTATATGTTCGAGTCGGCGCTGGAGGCCGGGCTGGTTGCCGCTGGCGCCAATGTGCAGTTGCTGGGGCCGATGCCAACGCCAGCCGTCGCATTCCTTGCCCATACCCTGGGCGCGGACGCCGGTATCGTCATCAGTGCCTCGCACAATCCGCATTACGACAATGGCATCAAGTTCTTCTCGGCCGAGGGCGAGAAGCTCGACGATGCCACCGAGGAAGCGCTGGAAGCGGCGATGGACCAGCCCTTCTCGACGGTCGAGTCCGAGCAGCTTGGCAAGGCCATGCGTGCCCGTGATGCGGTTGGCCGTTACATCGAATTCTGCAAGGCCAGCGTGCCGCGCCAGTTCTACCTGCATGGCCTCAAGGTGGTGCTGGACTGTGCCCATGGCGCGACCTACCACATCGCCCCGCTGCTGTTCCGCGAGTTGGGTGCCGAGGTGATCGCCATCGGCGCCGAGCCCAATGGTGTCAACATCAACGACGGCGTGGGCTCCACCCATATCGACAACCTTGCGCGCAAGGTGACTGAAGTGGGTGCCGACATGGGCATCGCCTTCGATGGTGATGGTGATCGCGTGCTGATGGTCGACGACAGTGGCGCTGCCGTCGACGGCGATGGCCTGCTCTACATCCTGGCCAAGGCCTGGCAGGCCAGTGGCCGGCTGCGCGGTCCGGTGGTTGGCACCTTGATGACCAACTATGGGTTGGAGCAGGCGCTGGAGCGGCTGGGTATCGCGTTCGTCCGTGCCAACGTCGGTGACCGCTACGTGCATCAGGCGCTGGTCGAGGGCGACGGCAACCTTGGCGGGGAGGCGTCGGGGCATATCCTGTGCCTGGACCGCGCCACCACCGGTGATGCCATTGTCAGTGCGCTGCAGGTGCTGGAAGTGCTGGGCAATGCCGGCCAGAACCTGCGCCAGGCCGGCGCTGGACTGGTCATGGTGCCGCAGAAGACCATCAATGTTCGGCTCGAAAGCGGTGCCCGTGAAGTGGTCAAGAGTGCGCCGGTGCAGGCTGCACTGGCTGCGGCGCAGGCAGCGGTGGCCGGGCGGGGCAGGGCATTCCTGCGTCCCTCCGGTACCGAGCCGGTGGTGCGGGTTACCGTCGAGGCCGATGAGGCCGGGCTGATGGGCGCCACGCTCGAGGCGCTGGCCGACGCGGTTCGTTCGGCTGCCGCACAGGTTTGAGCTGGATCATGGTGCTGTTGCCGGGGCGTCGGTTCCAATGGCCGGCGTCCCGTTCCCTTCTTTGGAGTTTTGTATGAGTTCCCGCATTCCCACCCTCGACATCACCCGTTTCGATACCGACCGTGACGCCTTCGTGGCCGAACTTGGCGCGGCGTATCGGCAGTGGGGTTTTGCGGGCATTCGCAACCACGGCATCCCGCAGGCGGAAATCGACGCCGCGTATGACGTGTTCAAGGCATTCTTCGCCCTGCCGGAAGATGTGAAGAAGCAGTACCACATCGCTGGCAGCGGTGGTGCACGCGGTTACACCCAGTTCGGCGTGGAAACCGCCAAGGGTTCGGCGCACTTCGACCTGAAGGAGTTCTGGCACATCGGTCGCGAGATCGCCGACGACTCGAAGTACCGTGAGGTGATGTCGCCGAACCTGTGGCCGAGCGAGGTGCCGGGCTTCAAGGAGCATGGTTACGGCCTGTACCAGAAGCTCGATCAGCTGGGTTCGCGCGTGCTGTCGGCGCTGGCGCTGCACATTGGCCTGCCGGAGGACTATTTTGCCGACAAGACCAACAATGGCAACTCGATCCTGCGCCCGATCCACTACCCGCCGATCACCACCGAGGACATTCCCAATGTGCGCGCAGGCGCCCATGGCGACATCAACTTCATCACCTTGCTGGTGGGTGCCAGTGCAGCGGGTCTGGAAGTGCAGTCACATGAAGGTGAGTGGGTGCCGTTTACCTCGGACGCCGACACCATCGTGGTCAATATCGGTGACATGCTGCAGCGCCTGACCAATCACGTATACCCGTCCACCATCCATCGCGTGGTCAATCCCCCGGGTGAGCTCGCGCGCAAGCCGCGTTATTCCGTGCCGTTCTTCCTGCATCCGAACCCGGATTTCCTGATTGACGTGCTGCCCTCGTGCATCACCGCGGAGAATCCGAGCCGCTATCCGGAGGCGATCACCGCCCATGGCTTCCTGGAAGAGCGCCTGCGCGAGATCAAGCTGAAGTAAGGCGGCGCCGGTACCACAAGGTGTTGCTGCATCGACGCCGCCGTGACCGCGAGGTCCGGCGGCGTTTTTGCGTCCTGTCCCGGCTTGTCTGTCTGTTGTCCTGGCAATGTCCGCATATCGGCTATCCTTTGCCATTACTTTTTGTCGGGGAGTTATGCCTGCATGCGCCGCAAGATCGTTGCTGGTAACTGGAAGCTGCATGGCAGCCGTGATTTCGCCACCGAGCTGGTGGGGCAGGTGGTCGCCGGTCTGCCGCTGGATGGCGTGGATGTGGTGATCCTGCCGCCGCTGCCTTACCTGGGCGACCTGGTCGAGGATTTCGAGGGCAGTTCGCTGTGTTTTGGTGCGCAGGACGTCAGCAGCAATGAAAAGGGGGCCTACACCGGCGAGGTCTCGGCAGCCATGCTGGTCGAGGTGGGGGCTGCTTACGGTCTGGTTGGTCATTCCGAGCGCCGTCAGTATCACCATGAAAGCAGTGAGCTGGTGGCGCGCAAGTTCGTGGCAGCCATCCATGCTGGCTTGATCCCGGTCTTGTGCGTTGGTGAGACGCTGGAGCAGCGCGAGGCAGGGCAGACCGAGCAGGTGATCGCCGCGCAGCTTGGCCCGGTGCTCGAACTGGCGGGTGTCCAGGCCTTCGCCAAGGCCGTGGTGGCCTATGAGCCGGTATGGGCGATTGGCACCGGACGGACCGCCTCGCCGGAGCAGGCGCAGGCCGTGCATGCGTTCATCCGTGGCGTAGTTGCTGCTGCCGATGTTAGAATCGCCGATTCGTTGCCGCTTCTCTATGGTGGCAGCGTAAAGCCCGACAATGCCGCAGAGCTGTTTTCGCAGCCTGACGTGGATGGCGGGCTGGTAGGCGGCGCATCGCTGGTGGCGGCAGATTTTCTGGCCATCGCGAGGGCAGCAGCCGGTCGCTAACGGGTACTTGTCCGGGACGTATTTCAAATGCTGATGTTGATCCTCAATGTGGTCTATGTGCTGGTTGCGATCGCGATGATCGCGCTGATCCTGATGCAGCGTGGTTCGGGCGCCGCAGCCGGTTCCGGCTTCGGTGCGGGCGCCTCGGGTACGGTGTTCGGCGCGCGTGGCGCGTCCAACTTCCTGTCCAAGAGCACCAAATGGCTTGCCGTGGTGTTCTTCGGTATCAGTCTGTTCATGGCCTGGTATGCCACCCATGGTGCCATGCCGACCAACCAGGGTCTGGGTGTGATGTCCTCGGTGGAAGCTCCGGCAGCTGCCCCGGCCGGCACTCCGGCAGGCGAGATGGCGCCGTTGCCGGCAGCTCCGGCAGTGGGTGAAGTGCCGCAGGCGGCCGCCCCGGTGGAAAATATTCCCGTCCAGAGTGAAGAAAAGCCCGTAGAGGGCTCCCAGAAAGACTGAAGACGGTTACAATACGCGGCGCACTGCTGAATCAGCAGTGCGGACGTAGGCCCAGGTGGCGGAATTGGTAGACGCACTACCTTGAGGTGGTAGCGACGTAAGTCGTAGGGGTTCGAGTCCCCTCTTGGGCACCATTGTTTTATGCGGGTACACGGGTTGCAGCAGCGGCCCGTTGTGGCAAGTCCCGTTCATCCCCCATGCCTTGGCACCTGCAGGTGTCCCGGGCAGAGGCAAGAGAGAATCGCTGTGCTGGCCGAATATTTGCCGTCTCTGCTGTTTCTGATCGTCGCCACCGGCATCGGCGTCGCGCTGATGTTGATCGGCCGGTTCCTCGCTCCCCGTTCCCCGGATAACGAGAAACTCTCGGCCTACGAGTGCGGCTTCGAGGCGTTCGAGAACGCGCGCATGAAGTTCGACGTGCGCTACTACCTGATCGCCATCCAGTTCATCGTCTTTGACCTGGAAATCATCTTCATTGTGCCTTGGACCCAGGTGTTCATGGAGCTCGGCGCTCGCTCGCTGGTCACCATGGGCCTGTTCGTGGGCATGTTGTTCCTTGGCTTTATCTACGTGTGGAAGAAGGGAGCGCTGGAATGGGAGTGATCCAAACTCTCGACGGCCTGATGAACAACCCCGTCCCGGAAGGGCGGGTTGATGACATCCTGCGGCCTGAAGGCGACAACCCCCTGCTCGAGAAGGGTTATGTGACCACCAGCGTTGACGCGCTGTTGAACTGGGCACGTACTGGCTCGATGTGGCCCATGACCTTCGGTCTGGCCTGCTGTGCAGTGGAAATGATGCATGCGGGCGCGGCGCGCCTGGACCTTGACCGCTACGGCGTTGTGTTCCGCCCGTCGCCGCGTCAGTCCGACGTGATGATCGTCGCTGGAACCCTGGTCAACAAGATGGCCCCGGCGCTGCGCAAGGTCTACGACCAGATGCCGGACCCGAAGTGGGTCATCTCGATGGGCAGCTGCGCCAACGGCGGCGGCTATTACCACTATTCCTATGCCGTGGTGCGCGGTTGTGATCGCGTGGTGCCGGTGGACGTCTACGTCCCAGGCTGCCCGCCGACCGCCGAGGCGCTGGTGTACGGCATTTTGCAGCTGCAGAAGAAGATCTGGCGTACCCAGACCATCGCACGCTGATCCCTTTTTACAATCAAGAGCACGCCAGCCCCCATGGCCCAGCAAGCACCTTCTCTCATCGATCGACTCCGTGCCCGTTTTATCGGGGCGCAGGTCGTGGTGGTCGAACCGCGCGGCGAAGTCACGCTGGAAGTGGCCGTTGCCGATTGGCACGCAACCGCTCTGGCGTTGCGTGACGAGTTCGGCTTCGAGCACGCCACCGACCTGTGCGGCGTCGACTATCTCGGTTACGGCAGCGACGAATGGGATACCTCGGACGTTTCGTCCCAGGGTTTCAGTCGTGGCGTCGAAGGCAGTGGTGCAGGCCGTTTCGCCTGGGGTGAATTCCCCAGCCACGAAACAGCCGATGGCGCACAGCCCGACGCATTGCCGAAGCAGCGTTTCGCCGTGGTCTGCCAGCTGCGTTCCTACCAGCACAACCAGCTGCTGCGCATCCGTTGCTACGCGCCGAGCGAATCGCTGCCGGTGGTGGCCTCGTTGACCGATATCTATCCGGGCCTGAACTGGTTCGAGCGCGAAGCGTTCGACCTGTACGGTGTGATCTTTGAAGGTCACCCGGACCTGCGCCGCATCCTGACCGACTACGGTTTCGTGGGCCATCCGTTCCGCAAGGATTTCCCGCTGATCGGCAACGTCGAAGTGCGTTACGACGAAGAAAAGAAGCGCGTGGTCTACGAGCCGGTGACTTCGGTCGAGCCGCGCGTAGGCGTGCCGCGTGTTATCCGCGACGATGCCCGTTTCCAGACCGCTGAAGGCGAGCGCGCGCAGACGGAGGCAAGCAAGTGAGTGCGGACGTAAAGAAGGAATTCCACCAGGCCTCGCAGGCCTTTGCGAGCAATCCTGCCGAAGCCAAGCAGGAGATCCGCAACTACACCATGAACTTCGGCCCGCAGCATCCGGCCGCGCACGGTGTGCTGCGCCTGATCCTGGAAATGGACGGCGAAACCATCATGCGCGCCGATCCGCATATCGGCCTGCTGCACCGCGCGACCGAGAAGCTGGCCGAATCCAAGCCGTTCAACCAGTCGATCGGTTACATGGATCGCCTGGATTACTGCTCGATGATGTGCAACGAGCACGCGTATGTCCGCGCCATCGAAACCCTGGTGGGTATCGAAGTGCCGGAGCGTGCGCAGTACATCCGCACCATGTTCGATGAAATCACCCGCATCCTGAACCACTTGATGTGGTTGGGTTCCAACGCACTCGATCTGGGTGCGATGGCGGTGATGCTGTATGCCTTCCGTGAGCGTGAAGAGCTGATGGACTGCTACGAAGCAGTCTCCGGCGCGCGCATGCACGCGGCCTACTACCGTCCGGGTGGCGTGTACCGCGACCTGCCGGACACGATGCCGAAGTACAAGGAATCGCGTTGGCACAAGGGCAATGCGCTGAAGCGTCTGAATGCGTCGCGCGAAGGCTCGCTGCTCGACTTCCTGGAGAACTTCACCAAGGAGTTCCCGGGTCGCGTCGACGAGTACGAAACCCTGCTGACCGACAACCGTATCTGGAAACAGCGTACCGTCGGCATCGGCGTGATCACCCCGGAACACGCGCTGGCCTGGGGCATGACCGGCGTGATGCTGCGTGGTTCGGGTATTGCCTGGGATCTGCGCAAGAAGCAGCCGTACGCCAAGTACGACGCGGTCGATTTCGACCTGCCGCTGGGCGCCAAGGGTGACTGCTACGACCGTTACCTGGTCCGCGTCGCCGAAATGCGTGAATCGAACCGCATCATCAAGCAGTGCGTGGCTTGGCTGAAGGCCAACCCGGGCCCGGTGATGGTCAAGAACTTCAAGGTCGCCCCGCCGGCTCGCGCCGAGATGAAGGACGACATGGAAGCGCTGATCCATCACTTCAAGCTGTTCAGTGAAGGCTACTGCGTGCCGGCAGGCGAGACCTATGCGGCGGTTGAAGCGCCCAAGGGTGAGTTCGGCTGCTACCTGGTCTCCGATGGTGCCAACAAGCCGTTCCGCGCCCACCTGCGCGCGCCGGGCTTCGCCCACCTGTCCTCGATCGATTCGGTCGTGCGCGGTCACATGCTGGCCGACGTGGTGGCAATGATCGGTACCTACGATCTCGTGTTCGGCGAGGTTGACCGGTAATGCCGGCTGATCACACATCGTCCGTTGCCTGCGCGGTCCTGCCGCCGCAGGCATCGGTTTTTCAGAATTTGGTATTCGTTGAGGTCGGCCTATGAAGGCGACGGGTAATTTCGAGGCGGCGCGCAACGTCGACCCGATGGTGGTGCTGAGCGACAAGACGCGCGCTCACATCGATCACTGGCTGTCCAAGTTCCCGCCGGACCGCAAGCGTTCGGCGGTGCTGCAGGGCCTGCATGCCGCACAGGAGCAGAACCAGGGTTGGCTGAGCGACGAGCTGATCGCCGGCGTGGCCAAGTACCTGGACCTGCCGTTCGTGTGGGCGTACGAAGTCGCAACCTTCTACTCGATGTTCGAGACCGAGAAGGTTGGCCGCAACAACGTCGCCATCTGCACCAACGTCAGCTGCTGGCTCAATGGCGCCGACGACATCGTCCGCCATTGCGAGAAGAAGCTGGGCATCAAGCACGGTGAATCGACCGCCGACGGCCGCGTCTACCTCAAGAAAGAGGAAGAGTGCCTGGCTGGCTGCGCCGCCGCACCGATGATGGTCATCAACGGCCATTACCACGAGCGCCTGACGCTGGACCAGGTCGACGCGCTGCTGGATGGGCTGGAGTAAGGCATGGCACACCACGAAACCAAGGGCCCGGTCGGACCGGCGCCGCTTCCGCACAACGTGGTCTACACCACGCTGCATTACGACACCCCGTGGTCGTACGAAAACTACCTGAAGACCGGTGGCTACGCCGCGCTGCGCAAGATCCTCGAAGAGAAGATCCCGCCGGCCGACGTCATCGAGATGGTCAAGCAGTCCGGCCTGCGTGGCCGCGGCGGCGCGGGCTTCCCGACTGGCCTGAAGTGGTCCTTCATGCCTAAGGGTGATGTGCAGAAATACATCCTCTGCAATTCGGATGAATCCGAGCCGGGCACCTGCAAGGACCGCGACATCCTGCGTTACAACCCGCATTCGGTCGTGGAAGGCATGGCGATCGCCTGCTACGCCACCGGCTCGACCGCGGCGTACAACTACCTGCGTGGTGAGTTCCACCACGAGCCGTTCGAGCACTTCGAGCAGGCCTTGGCTGATGCGTACAAGCACGGCTGGCTGGGCAAGAACGTGCTGGGCAGCGGTTGCGACATCGACATCTATGGCGCGCTTGGCGCTGGCGCTTACATCTGCGGCGAAGAAACCGCACTGATGGAATCGCTGGAAGGCAAGAAGGGCCAGCCGCGTTACAAGCCGCCGTTCCCGGCCAACTTCGGCCTGTACGGCAAGCCGACCACGATCAACAACACCGAGACCTATGCCTCGGTGCCGGCGATCATCCGCAACGGCGCGGAATGGTTCAAGAACCTCAGCCTGACCAATAACGGCGGCCCGAAGTGCTTCTCGGTCTCCGGCTGCGTGGCCGTTGGCGGTAACTTCGAAGTGCCGTTGGGCACCACCTTCGATGACCTGCTGGAAATGGCCGGTGGCCTGCGTCCGGGCCGCAAGCTGAAGGGCGCGATCCCGGGCGGCGTGTCGATGCCGGTGCTGACTGCCGAGCAGCTCAAGGGCCTGCCGATGGACTACGACACCATCCGTGCGCTGGGCTCGGGCCTGGGTTCGGGTGCCATCGTGGTGCTGGATGACAGCGTCTGCTGCGTCAAGTTCGCTTGCCGCATCAGCCAGTTCTTCCACAAGGAATCCTGTGGCCAGTGCACCCCGTGCCGTGAAGGCACTGGTTGGATGCACCGCGTGCTGGAGCGCATCGTCGCCGGCCAGGCCACGATGGAAGATCTGCACCAGCTCAAGACCGTCGCCGGTCAGATCGAAGGCCATACCATCTGTGCGTTCGGTGAGGCGGCAGCGTGGCCGATCCAAGGCTTCCTGCGCCAGTTCTGGAACGAATTCGAGTACTACATCGTCAACGGTCATTCGATGGTTGACGGCAAGAAGGTGGAGACTGCTGCCGCATGAGCGCGCAACCGGTAAATCCCAATGTACCGCCGGATCATGTGACCATCGACATCGATGGTCAGACCCTGGTCGTACCCAAGGGTTCGATGATCATCCAGGCCGCCGACAAGGCTGGCATCCCGATTCCGCGCTTCTGCTACCACGAGAAGCTGGCGATCGCCGCAAACTGCCGCATGTGCCTGGTCGACGTTGAAAAGTCGCCCAAGCCATCGCCGGCCTGCGCAACCCCGGTCATGGATGGCATGAAGATCCAGACCCGCAACGAGAAGGCGCTCAAGTACCAGCGTTCGGTGATGGAGTTCCTGCTCATCAACCACCCGCTGGACTGCCCGATCTGCGACCAGGGCGGCGAGTGCGAGCTGCAGGACGTTTCGTTGGGCTACGGCCGTTCGGTCAGCCGCTTCAACGAGCGCAAGCGCGTCGTGGTCGACGAGGACATGGGGCCGCTGGTCGCCACCGAGATGACCCGCTGCATCCAGTGCACCCGTTGCGTGCGCTTCACCGCGGAAGTCGCTGGTACCTACGAGCTGGGTGGCATGTCGCGCGGTGAGAACCTGCAGATCGGCACCTACGACGGCAAGCCGCTGACCACCGAACTGTCCGGCAACGTCATCGACGTATGCCCGGTCGGCGCGCTGACCAACAAGGTGTTCCAGTTCAAGGCACGCCCGTGGGAGCTGACTGCACGCGAGTCGCTGGGCTACCACGATGCGATGGGCTCGAACCTGTTCCTGCATACCCGTCGCGGCGAAGTCCTGCGCGCGGTGCCTCGTGACAACGAGCTGGTCAACGAGTGCTGGCTGTCCGATCGCGATCGTTATTCGCACCAGGGCCTGTACTCGGCAGACCGCGCGGTCAAGCCGCTGCAGAAGGTCAATGGCGAGTGGAAGGAAGTGAGCTGGGCCGAGGGTCTGGCCGCTGCCCGCGAAATCTTCGAAGCCAACCGTGGCGACGATCTCGGCGTGCTGGTGCACCCGGCAACGTCGAACGAGGAGGGCGCATTGCTGGCCCGCCTGGCCGCCGGCCTGGGTTCGAACAACATCGACCACCGCATCAACAACCGCGATTTCTCCGACGCCCCGGTTGCCGAGGTATTTGGCATGTCGCTGGCGCAGATCGAGAGCGCCGATCAGATCGTCGTGCTGGGTAGCAATATCCGCCACGAACTGCCGCTGCTGCATGCCCGCCTGCGCAAGGCACAGACCGCCAATGGCGCCAAGATCCATTCGATCAATCCGGTCGATTTCGATTTCGCGTTCAAGCTGGCAGGCAAGCACATCGTTGCCCCCTCGCGTTTCGTGGAGACGCTGGGCAACGCGCAGCTGGTCGAGGCGGTGAAGGGCGGTGCCAACACCGTGATCATCATCGGCGCGATCGCCGAGAACCATCCGCAGGCTGCCGCCATCCGTGCTGCCGCCAGCGCGTTCGCTGCTGCCACCGGCGCCAAGCTGTGCCGCATTCCGCAGGGCGCCAACGCAGTGGGCCTGGCCCGCGCTGGCGTACTGCCGGCCGGCAAGGACGTCAATGCAATGCTGGCGCAGCCGCGCAAGGCCTATGCCCTGTACGGCATCGAGCCGGGCCTGGACTTCGCCGATACCGCTGCCGCCCGCAAGGCGCTGGCCGGTGCCAAGGTCGTGGCCTTCAGCCAGTTCGCCTGCACCTCGACCCGCGATGTGGCCGACGTGATCCTGCCGATCGGCGCGCTGCCGGAAATCGACGCCACGCTGACCAACCTGGACGGCCGCGAGCAGAACGCTCGTGCCGGCGGCAAGCTGCAGGGCGAGGCCCGCGAGGGCTGGCGCGTGCTGCGTGCACTGGGTGGTGACATGCAGCTGGCCGGGTTCGGTTTCACCGATCTGGCGGGCCTGCGTGCTGGCCTGCAGCCGGTGACCGTCAAGGTGGCCGCTTCGGCGCAGCCGCAGCTGGCGGGCGAGGGCTTTGAAGTAACCTCGACGCCGGCGATCTATCGCACCGATGCCGTCGTGCGTCGTGCGCAGGCGCTGCAGTCGCATCCGCTCAACAATGATCCGCGCATCGTGCTCAACGCCGATGATGCCGCGCGTCTGCAGCTGACCGAAGGCCAGATGGCCAAGGTGGGTACCGACGCTGGTCGTGCCACGCTGTCGGTCGTGGTCGATGCCCGCGTCGCCGCCGGCACGGTATGGATTGAATCGGGCCACGGCGCAACCGCGCCGCTGGGTGCCGCTCGGGTAACGGTGGTGGCTGCATGAACGAGTTGCTGTTGAACGCGATCGACCCCTTGTTCCAGTGGTTCATGTCGCTGGGTGACATCGGCATCGTGCTGTGGACGGTGATCAAGATCCTCTTGATCGCCATGCCGGTGATCATCTCGGTTGCCTTCTACGTGCTGTGGGAGCGCAAGCTGATCGGCTGGATGCACGTGCGTCACGGGCCGATGTATGTCGGTCTTGGCGGCCTGCTGCAGGCCTTCGCCGACGTCACCAAGCTGCTGTTCAAGGAAATCATTGCTCCGGCCAGTGCACACAAGGCGATGTACATCATCGCACCGCTGATCGTGCTGGCACCGTCGTTCGCGGCGTGGGCGGTGGTTCCCTTCGATTACAAGCTGGTGTTGTCCAACGCCAACGTCGGCCTGCTGTACCTGCTGGCGATGACCTCGCTGGGCGTGTACGGCGTGATCCTCGCCGGTTGGGCCTCCAACTCCAAGTACGCTTTCCTCGGTGCGATGCGCTCGGCCGCCCAGGTTGTCAGTTACGAAATCGCGATGGGCTTCGCGCTCGTTGGCGTGATGATCGCCGCAGGCAGCCTGAACCTGACCGACATCGTGCTGGCCCAGAAGGGTAGCTCCGGTCTGTTCGACTGGTTCCTGCTGCCGCTGTTCCCGTTGTTTGTCGTGTACTGGGTGTCCGGCGTTGCCGAAACCAACCGCGCGCCGTTCGACGTGGTGGAAGGTGAGTCGGAAATCGTCGCCGGCCACATGGTGGAGTACTCCGGCGGTGCGTTCGCACTGTTCTTCCTGGCCGAGTACGCCAACATGATCCTGGTCAGCTTCCTGATCTCGATCTTCTTCCTCGGCGGCTGGCTGAGCCCGCTCCAGGGTTGGATCACGGCGGATGTCTCGCCCTGGATCAACTGGATCTGGACCGGCGGTTGGCCGTGGTTGCTGCTCAAGGTGCTGTTCTTCGCCAGTGCGTACATCTGGTTCCGTGCCAGCTTCCCGCGCTTCCGTTATGACCAGATCATGCGTCTGGGCTGGAAGGTGTTCATCCCGCTGACCATTTTCTGGATCGCGGTGACGGCACTGATGGTGTTCTACGGCGTGATCCAGAAGGGCGTTTGATTCATGAATAAGATCACCCACTATTTCAAAAGCCTGCTGCTCCTGGAGTTGCTCGGCGGCTTGTGGCTGACGTTGAAATACACGTTCAAGCCCAAGTACACCGTGATGTACCCGATGGAGAAGTTCCCGCAGTCGCCGCGTTTCCGTGGCCTGCACGCCCTGCGCCGTTACCCCAACGGTGAAGAGCGCTGCATCGCCTGCAAACTGTGAGAAGCGGTGTGCCCGGCATTGGCGATCACCATCGACTCGGCCAAGCGCGAAGACGGCACCCGCCGTACCACGCGTTACGAGATCGACCTGTTCAAGTGCATCTTCTGCGGCTTCTGCGAAGAAAGCTGCCCGGTGGACTCGATCGTCGAGACCCACGTCCTCGAGTACCACTTCGAGAAGCGTGGCGAGAACATCATCACCAAGCCGCAGCTGCTGGCTCTGGGCGACCGGCTTGAAGCCGAAATCGCCGAGCGCCGCGCCGCCGACGCCGCCTTCCGCTGAGGTCTTGAGATGGATTGGGTAAATATTGCTTTCTGGTTCTTCTCCATCATTGCCGGCATTTCCGCGGCAGCGGTGATCAGCGTGCGCAACCCGGTGTATGCCGTGCTGTGCTTGATCCTGACGTTCTTCTCCATTGCCTGCGTGTGGCTGTTGGTGGGCGCCGAGTTCCTTGGCGTCACCTTGGTGCTGGTCTATGTCGGCGCGGTGATGGTGTTGTTCCTGTTCGTGGTGATGATGCTGGACATCGATACCACTAACCTGCGTGAAGGCTGGGTGCGTTACCTGCCGGTCGGCCTGGTGGTCGCGGTGGTGATGCTGGTGCAGATGCTGACCCTGATCGGCATCAAGGCACGTACCGCGCCGTTCCCGGTCGACAATGCCGCTGCGGTGGCCGCCGATACGTCAAACATCACCTGGCTGGCACGCAGCCTGTTCACCGAATACCTGCTGCCGTTCGAGTTCGCGGCCGTGATCCTGACCGTCGCCGTGGTTGCAGCCGTGATGCTGACCCTGCGCCGTCGCGAGGGCCTGAAGACGCAGAACCCGACCGAGCAGACCATGACCAAGGCAAAAGACCGCCTGCGCATGGTCAAGATGGCCGCCGAAAAGCCGGTGGTGCAGGTCGATACGCAACATGACGGTGGCGAGGAGGCCAAGCCATGATTTCCCTGGGCCATATGCTCGCGTTGGGCGCGGTGATGTTCTGCATCAGCGTCGCCGGCATCTTCCTCAACCGGAAGAACATCATCGTGCTGCTGATGTCGATCGAACTGATGCTGCTGTCGGTCAACATCAACTTCATCGCTTTCTCGCGGGAGCTCGGCGATACCGCCGGACAGCTGTTCGTGTTCTTCATCCTGACCGTGGCTGCAGCTGAAGCTGCAATCGGCCTCGCGATCCTGGTGACCTTGTTCCGTACTCGCCACACCATCAATGTTGGCGAAATCGATTCGCTGAAGGGCTGATCCGAAGATGGAAATCACTCTCTCCAAGAGTCTGTTGATTGCAGTGGTGCTCGCACCACTGTTCGGCAGCATCATCGCCGGCCTGTTCGGTCGTCAGGTGGGGCGCAAGGGCGCGCAGTACGTCACCATCCTTGGCGTGGCGATCAGCTGCGGACTGTCGGCGTACATCTTCTCCCAGCTGTTGTGGGGTGGGGCGCAGCCGTACAACCAGAACATCTACACCTTCTTCGAAGTAGGCCAGTACGCGGCGCACGTTGGTTTCATGATCGACCGGATGACCGCGATGATGATGGTGGTGGTGACCTTCGTGTCGCTGCTGGTCCACATCTACTCGATCGGCTACATGTCCGAGGACGACGGTTACCAGCGCTTCTTCAGCTATATCTCGCTGTTCACCTTCTCGATGCTCACCCTGGTGATGAGCAACAACTTCCTGCAGCTGTTCTTCGGCTGGGAAGCGGTGGGCCTGGTGTCGTACCTGCTGATCGGCTTCTATTTCAAGAAGCCGACGGCCATCTTCGCCAACATGAAGGCCTTCCTGGTCAATCGCGTCGGCGACTTCGGCTTCCTGCTGGGCATCGGCGGCATCCTGTGGGCCTTCGGTTCGCTGGACTATGCCACCGTGTTCGCCAACGCCAGCTCGGTGCTTGGTACGGATATCACCGGTCATGCGACCGTGCAGCTGATCGGCGACCAGCAGTGGTCTGTCGCCACCGTCATCTGCATCTGCCTGTTCATCGGCGCGATGGGTAAGTCGGCACAGGTGCCGCTGCACGTATGGCTGCCTGACTCGATGGAAGGCCCGACCCCGATCTCGGCACTGATCCACGCCGCGACCATGGTGACCGCGGGCATCTTCATGGTGACCCGCATGTCGCCGCTGTTCGAGCTTTCGCAGACGGCCTTGAACTTCATCCTGTTCATTGGTGCCACGACCGCGTTCTTCACCGGCCTGATCGGCATCGTGCAGAGTGACATCAAGCGCGTGGTTGCGTACTCGACGCTGTCGCAGCTGGGCTACATGACGGTCGCGCTCGGTGTGTCGGCATACTCCGGCGCCGTGTTCCACCTGATGACCCACGCCTTCTTCAAGGCACTGCTGTTCCTGGGCGCCGGTTCGGTGATCATGGGCATGCACCACGAACAGAACATGATGAAGATGGGCGGCCTGCGCAAGTACATGCCGATCACCCATATCACCATGTGGATCGGCACCCTGGCGCTGGTCGGCACCCCGTTCTTCGCCGGTTTCTACTCGAAGGACACCATCATTGAAGCTGCGGCCATGCACGCGCACGCTGCCGATGCCGGCTGGGTCGCCCTGTACGGTTACTGGGCAGTGCTGGGTGGTGTCATCGTCACCAGCTTCTACAGCTTCCGCCTGCTGTTCCTGACCTTCTTCGGCAAGGAACGTTTCCGCGACGCGCATGATGATCACCATGACGATCATGGCCACGGCCACGATGATCATCACGGTCATGGCGCGCATGAGCCGCATGAGTCGCCGTGGGTGGTGACGTTGCCGCTGATCCTGCTGGCAATCCCGTCCATCCTGATCGGCTTCTTCACCATCGGCCCGATGCTGTTCGGTACCGGTTGGGACGGTCACGCAGCCGCTGCGGGCGTGCCGGGCCAGACCATGTCGTTCTTCACCGGCATCGTCGATTTCTACGACCCTGCACGCGACACCATTGCCGAAGTAGGCAAGGAGTTCTGGCACGGTTCGGTGGCCTATGCGATACACGGCATGCAGATGCCGGCATTCTGGCTGACGGTTGCAGGTTTCGTACTGGCCTGGGTGTTCTACATCTGGAAGCCGGAACTGGCAGTAAAGTCCCGCAAGACCCTGGCTCCGGTGGTTTCGGTGCTGGAAAACAAGTACGGCTTCGACAAGCTCTGGATCGACGGCTTTGCCGGCGGTGGTGTGCAGCTCGGCAAGGCCGCCCGTGCCGTGGATAGCACGGTCGTTGATGGGGTGATGGTCAATGGTTCGGCGCGTCTGGTCGATCTGGCTGCCAACCTGTTGCGCCGCACCCAATCCGGTTTCCTCTACCACTACGCTTTCGTGATGATCATCGGTCTGATTGCCCTGTTGGGCCTGCTGATGCATTTCTGGCGTTGACCTGTACGGAATAGAAGACGTGTCGAACTGGCCTCTACTTAGTATCCTCATCTGGCTGCCGATCCTCGGTGGTGCGTTGATCCTCGCCGTGCGCAACGCCCAGGCCGCCCGTTGGGCGTCACTGGCGGTGGCACTGCTCACCTTCCTGCTCAGCCTCGGCCTGCTCAGCGGTTATGACCGCGGCGCTGCCGAGATCATGCAGTTCGTCGAGCAGCATCCGTGGATCCCGGCCTTCGGCATCGGCTACAACCTGGCCGTGGACGGTATCGCCATCGCCCTGATCCTGCTGACCACGCTGATCGGCGTGTTGGCACTGATCGGCGCCTGGGGTGTGGTCGACAAGCGCGTCAACCAGTACGTCGCCGCATTCCTGGTGCTGGAAGGCGTCACGGTCGGCATCTTCGCCGCAACCGATGCGATGCTGTTCTACGTGTTCTTCGAGGCCATGCTGATCCCGATGTTCCTGATCATCGGTGTCTGGGGCGGCCCACGTCGCATCTATGCGGCGATGAAGTTCTTCCTGTACACCTTCCTCGGCTCGGTGCTGATGCTGGTGGCACTGATCTACCTGTACCTGAAGGGCGGCAGCTTCCAGCTGGCTGACCTGTACCAGCTGCAGCTCTCGGGCAAGGAACAGACCTGGATCTTCTTCGCGTTCCTGATCGCTTTTGCGGTCAAGGTGCCGATGTTCCCGGTGCACACCTGGTTGCCCGATGCCCACGTCGAGGCGCCGACCGCTGGTTCGGTGATCCTGGCCGCGATCGCGCTGAAGATCGGTGGCTACGGCTTCCTGCGCTTCAACCTGCCGATCGTGCCGGATGCCAGCAGCGAATGGGCGTGGCTGGTTATTGCGCTGTCGCTGGTGGCGGTGATCTACGTCGGCCTGGTGGCGATGGTGCAGGACGACATGAAGAAGCTGATCGCCTATTCGTCGGTCGCGCACATGGGTTTCGTCACCTTGGGTACCTTCATCGCGCTGTGGCTGGTACGTGAAGCCGGCAGTCCCGATGCGGCCCGCCTGGGCCTCCAGGGCGCGATGGTGCAGATGATCTCGCACGGCTTCGTGTCCGGCGCGATGTTCTCCTGTGTCGGCGTGTTGTACGACCGCATGCACAGCCGCCGCATCGCCGATTACGGCGGCGTGGTCAACGTCATGCCGTGGTTCGCCGCCTTCGCGCTGCTGTTCTTCATGGCCAACTCCGGTCTGCCGGGCACCAGCGGTTTCGTCGGTGAGTTCATGATCGTGCTGGCTGCATTCCAGTGGCATCCGCTGGCTGCCTTCGGTGCCGCTGCCACGCTGATCATCAGTGCCGCGTATTCGCTGTGGCTGTACAAGCGCGTGTTCTTCGGTGAAGTGGGCAATGCCCACGTTGCAGAGCTGAAGGACATGAATGGTCGCGAATGGTTGGTGATGACTGTGTTTGCCGTCGGTACGCTGGTGCTGGGCTTCTATCCCAAGCCGCTGACCGATCTGATGGAGCCGTCCATCGCCCATCTGGCGATGCAGATCGCTTCGAGCAAGCTGCTGTAAGCGGCCCGTCGAGAGTATTGATTCCAGGATTTGATGATGACCACGCCGACGCCCCTGCCGTTGACCACGACCGACCTGCTGCCGTTGCTGCCCGAACTGGTAGTGATTGGCGGTGCCTTCGCCCTGCTGATCCTTGACCTGTTCATCAGCAACCGCCACAAGGTCTGGACCCACTTCCTGTCGGTGGCCATCCTCGCCGTCGCCTTCGTCATGCTGCTTGGCGGTGTGGGCGGGCAGGGCGAGGTGTTCCACGGCATGTTCGTCCGTGACAACGCCGCCGACGTCATGAAAACCGTGATCGTGCTGGTCAGCGGCCTCAGCCTCGTCTATGGCTGGAGCTACCTGCGCGAGCGCAACCTGTTTCAGGGCGAGATTCCGGTGCTGATCCTGTTCGCCACTGCGGGCATGATGATCCTGGTTTCGGCTGGCAGCCTGCTGATGGTCTACCTCGGTCTGGAACTGCTGGCGCTGTGCTCCTATGCACTGGTCGCCAGCAACCGCGAGAACAAGCTCGCTGCCGAAGCCGGCATGAAGTACATCGTGCTCGGTTCGCTGGCTTCGGGCCTGCTGCTGTACGGCATGTCGCTGGTGTACGGCGCAACCGGCTCGCTGCACCTGGACGTCATCCGTGATGCTGCCGCGCACAGCGATGAGCGTCTGCTGTTGTTGACCGGTGCCGTGTTCATGGTTGCGGGCGTTGCCTTCAAGCTGGGCGCTGCGCCGTTCCATATGTGGCTGCCGGATGTGTACCAGGGTGCCCCGGCACCGATCGCGCTGTTCATCAGCTCGGCGCCGAAGCTGGCTGCGTTCGGCATGGCTTACCGCCTGCTGGAGATGGGCGTTGGTCCGCTGTCCACCGAGCTGCAGTACGTGCTGGCTGGCCTGGCCGCGCTGTCGCTGGTCATCGGCAACCTCATGGCCATCGCACAGACCAACCTCAAGCGCATGCTCGCCTACTCGACGGTGTCGCACATCGGCTTCCTGCTGATGGGCATCGCCGGTGGCGGTGAACAGGGTTATTCGGCAGCGATGTTCTATGCGATCGCGTACGCGATCATGTCGACCGCGGCATTCGGCGCGATCATCGTGTTGTCGCGCTCGGGTTTCGACGCCGAGAACATCGAGGACTTCAAGGGCTTGAACGCCCGCAGCCCGTGGATGGCCGGCCTGGTGCTGTGCATCATGGCTTCGCTGGCTGGCATCCCGCCTTTCCTGGGTTTCTGGACCAAGTTGTCGGTATTGTCGGCCGCGGTGAATGGTGGCCTGCTGTGGTTGGCGCTGGTCGGCGTGCTCTGTGCGGTAGTGGGCTGCTTCTATTACCTGCGCGTCATCAAGGTCATGTATTTCGATGAACCGGTCGGCGAGCCGCTGCCGCGTAACAACGATCGCATCCTGGGTATCGTGCTGGGCGTGAACTCTGTGCTGCTGCTGTTCCTGCCGCTGGGCTTGGGCCCGATTCTGGAATGGATGCGCAATTCTTTTGCACATTTGTCCTGAAACTAGATACAAAACGGCGTGAAGTGTGTAACATACGTCTCCTGAGTTGACGACAACGCCCGCAACGGCGCAGTCGGAACCACCGGGAGGTGGTTCAGCCAGGAAGAATTTCTTTCTGGTGTTTCTCCGGAGACGGAGAAACAGTGAGGTAAAAAAGCTTGCAATTCCCGCTTACTTACTTCATAATTCCGCTTCTGATGCGGGGTGGAGCAGTCTGGCAGCTCGTCGGGCTCATAACCCAAGGTCGCAGGTTCAAATCCTGCCCCCGCTACCATCTTTGGTTTGACCGGAACATGGTTCAAACTAAGCTGGGCTCGCAAGTACGGCTGCTTCCGTATTTGCAACTGGAATCCGGTCAACGGATTCATAGGACAAAGGGCCCGATCGGGCCCTTTGTTGTTTCCGAAGTGCGGAAACCCCCGCTGGGGGATTGCACCAGTTACCACCAAACATTCAAGGCAGGCTGTGAGCGACAAAGCTACTGAAATCGCGAATCTGCTGGGCCCCACCGTGCAGGCGTTGGGGCTCGAGTTGCTTGGCGCCGAATATCTGCCGGCACCCGGCGGCGCTACGTTGCGCCTTTACATCGATGTGCCGCTGGCCGAACAGCCTGAGCGCATGGTCAATATCGACGATTGCGAGCGGGTGAGCCGCGAAGTGTCGGCCCAGCTCGACGTGGAAGATCCCATCAGCGGCAATTACACGCTGGAGGTTTCCTCGCCGGGCGTGGATCGTCCGCTGTTCACGTTGGCGCAGTTCGAACTTGCCATCGGTGAAAGCGCCAAGGTTGGCCTGAAGCTGCCGCAGGAAAACCGTCGTCGCCTGCAGGGCGAGATCAAGGCGGTCGATGCGGAGCAGGGCACGGTCACCTTCGTGGTCGACAACAAGCCGTTCGTCGCGTCGTTCGACAACATCGACAAGGCGCGCATCATTCCGGACTGGGCCGCACTTGGCCTGGCGCCGACCAAACCGACGGGTCCCGCCCCCAAGCAGGGCAAGCCCAAGAATAATTCCAACAACGAAACGGCGGCCAAAAAGCCGCGCGCGGAGTGAGCCGATGAGCAAGGAACTTTTGCTGGTAGTTGACGCAGTCGCCCACGAGAAGGGCGTGCCGCGTGAAGTGATCTTCGACGCGATCGAAGCTGCGTTGGCGTCCGCTGCGAAAAAGCGTTACGCCGAAGAAGACGTGCTTGCACGCGTGTCGATCAACCACAAGGACGGCAGCTACGAAACGTTCCGCCGCTGGGAAGTGGTGGCCGATGATGTCGTGATGGAATCGCCGCACCGCCAGATCCGCATGATGGACGCGGTGGATGAGGCCGATGGCGTCGAGGTCGGTGACTACATCGAAGAGCAGATTGAAAACCCGGATTTCGGCCGTATCGCCGCGCAGGCCGCCAAGCAGGTGATCGTGCAGCGTGTGCGTGAAGCCGAGCGCCAGCAGGTGGTCGATGCATGGAAAGACCGCGTCGGCGAACTGGTCACCGGTGTGGTCAAGCGCGCAGAGCGCGGCAACATCTATGTGGACCTGGGCGGTAATGCCGAAGCCTTCATCCCGAAGGACAAGGGCATCCCGCGCGACGTGCTGCGTGCCGGTGACCGCGTGCGCGGCTACCTGGCCGAAGTGCGTTCGGAGCCGCGTGGCCCGCAGCTGTTCATCAGCCGCGCAGCGCCGGAATTCATGATCGAGCTGTTCAAGCTGGAAGTGCCGGAAGTGGGCCAGGGCCTGGTTGAGATCAAGGCCTGTGCGCGTGACCCGGGCGACCGCGCCAAGATCGCCGTGCTGGCACATGACACCCGCACCGATCCGATCGGCGCCTGCATCGGCATGCGCGGTTCGCGCGTGCAGGCAGTGTCCAACGAGCTCAATGGCGAGCGCGTGGACATCGTGTTGTGGAACGACAACCCGGCCAACTTCGTCATCAATGCGATGGCGCCGGCTGAAGTGCAGTCGATCATCGTCGATGAAGAAAAGCATTCAATGGATCTGGCCGTGGCGGAAGACCGCCTGGCCCAGGCCATCGGCAAGGGCGGCCAGAACGTGCGTCTGGCCAGTCGCCTGACCGGCTGGCAGTTGAACGTGATGACCCAGGACCAGGTGACCGCCAAGTCGGAAGCCGAGCAGGGTGTCGCCCGCCAGCTGTTCATGGACAAGCTGGAGGTGGACGAGGAAATTGCCGGCATCCTGGTGTCGGAAGGTTTCGGTACGGTGGAAGAAATCGCCTACGTGCCGGTCGGCGAGCTGCTGGCAGTGGAGGGCTTCGACGAGGACATCGTCGAGGAACTGCGCGCCCGTGCTCGCGATGCGCTGCTGAACGAAGCGCTGGCAGTGGAAGAAGGCATGGAGGACGGCGTGCCGGCCCCTGACCTGCTGGCATTGAAGGGCATGGACGAAGCGACTGCGTATGCGCTGGCCGCCAATGGCGTGCGTACGAGTGAGGATCTGTCGGATTTGGCTGCCGACGAGGTTCTGGAGTTCGGCATCGAGGGTATGGATCTGGAGCGCGCCGCGGCGCTGGTCCTGGCAGCCCGCGCCGAGGAGATCGCCCGCCTGGAGCGCGGCGAATGAGCCAGCGATGAACAGTGCCCTGAGCCGCTCAGGGCGTAGACTCCGCGCTGCCTTCGTTCGTGACGAGGGGGCGCAAACAAGATCATAGGATCCGAATGTCGCAGCAAACCACCATCCGCAAGCTCGCCGAACTGGTCAACACGCCGGTCGAGAAACTGCTTGAACAGCTCTCCCAGGCCGGGATGAAGTTCAGCGGTCCCGACCAGGTCGTGACCAGTACCGAGAAAGTGAAGCTGCTTGGCTTCCTCCGTCGTTCGCACGGCAAGGAAGAGCAGCCGGTCGAAGAGGCTGACGCCGCATCGAAGAAGATCACCCTGAATCGCCGCAAGCATCAGGAAGTGACCGTCAGTGCTGGCCGTAGCAAGACCACCGTCAATGTCGAGGTTCGCCAGAAGCGTACCTACGTCAAGCCGGAAGGTGGCAAGGCTGCGATGACGCCGGACGAAGAACGTGCCGATATCCTGCGCAAGCTGGAAGAATCGCGTCAGCGCAATCTCGACGAGCAGCGCATGCTGGCCGAGAAGGATCGCGCCCGCGACGAAGGCATCGCCGCCAAGAAGGCTGCCGAAGAAGCCGAGGCAGCACGCGTCGAAGCCGAGAAGGCTGCTGCCGAAGAGGCTGCCAGGGCCGCTGCTGCAAAGCCGGCACCAGTTGCTGAAGCGCCGGCACCGCGTGCTGCACGCCAGGCACCGGTTGCTGCTGCCCCGACCCGTGCACCGTCGCGCGACGACCGCGGTAACAACGCCAATGCCAAGCCGGGCAAGCGCAACGACGGTGGCGATGGCAACCGCTTCGGTGGCCAGCTGCACCTGTCGGCGTCTGACCGTGCCCGTCGTGGCAGCAGCAACAACACCAATTCACGTGGCCGTCCGGGTGCCCGCGCACCGCAGGGCCGTCGCGGCAATGACGCATCGCGCAGCGGTGGCGGCAGTCACGCTTTCGAGCGGCCGACCGCGCCGGTGGTGCGTGAAGTCGCCGTTGGCGACACCATCACCGTGGCCGACCTGGCACAGAAGCTCGCGCTGAAGGGCGGCGAGGTGGTGAAGGCGCTGTTCAAGATGGGCGTGATGGCGACCATCACCCAGACCATCGACCATGACACCGCGGCGCTGGTGGTTGAGGAACTCGGTCACAACGTGGTTCGCGCCAATGCCAATGATGCCGAAGACGCACTGCTGGCAATCACCGGCGCTGACGAACGCGTAGCTGTGCCGCGTGCGCCGGTCGTGACCATCATGGGCCACGTCGACCACGGCAAGACCTCGCTGCTGGATTACATGCGCCGCACCAAGGTTGCCAACGGCGAAGCCGGTGGCATCACCCAGCACATCGGTGCTTACCATGTGACCACGCCGAAGGGCGTGATCAGCTTCCTCGATACCCCTGGCCACGCCGCGTTCACCTCGATGCGTGCCCGCGGTGCGCAGTTGACCGATATCGTGGTGGTGGTTGTCGCTGCCGACGATGGCGTGATGCCGCAGACCAAGGAAGCTATCCAACACGCTCGTGCCGCCAACGCGCCGATCGTGGTGGCGATCAACAAGATCGACAAGAGCTCGGCAGATCCGATGCGCGTCAAGAACGAACTGCTCGCCGAGCAGGTCGTGGCCGAAGATTTCGGTGGTGACGTGCAGATGGTGGAAATCTCGGCCAAGACCGGCCAGGGCATCGACGACCTGCTGGATGCTATTTCGCTGCAGGCCGAAGTGCTGGAGCTGAAGGCCGTGGCTGAAGGTCGCGCCAACGGCGTGGTCATCGAATCCTCGCTGGACAAGGGCCGCGGCCCGGTTGCGACGGTGCTGGTGCAGCAGGGCATCCTGAAGAAGGGTGATTACCTGGTGTGTGGTATCCAGTACGGCCGCGTGCGTGCGCTGTTCGACGAAACCGGCAGCCAGGTTGGCGAAGCAGGTCCGTCGATCCCGGTGCAGGTACTGGGTCTGTCGGGCGTGCCGGAAGCCGGTGACGATTTCGTCGTGGTCGAGGATGAGCGTCTGGCCAAGGACGTTGCACAGACGCGTGAAACCAAGCGCCGCGAGTCGCGCCTGGTGGCCACTGCCGGCAGCCGCATGGAAGACATCATGTCGCAGCTGGGCAAGGGCGACGGCCAGCAGGTGCTGAACCTGTTGATCAAGGCCGACGTGCAGGGTTCGGTGCAGGCACTGAGCCAGGCCTTGGTTGGTCTGTCCAACGAAGACATCCGCATCAACGTGATCCACTCCGGCGTGGGTGGCATCACCGAGTCCGACGCCAATTCGGCCGTGGCTTCCAAGGCCACCGTCATCGGCTTCAACGTGCGTGCGGATGCTTCGGCCCGTCGCATCATTGAATCCAACGGCGTTGACCTGCGTTACTTCTCGATCATCTATGACGTGATCGACCAGGTGAAGCAGGTGGCTTCAGGTCTGCTCGGCGTGGAAATCCGCGAAGAGATCATCGGTATCGCGCAGGTCCGCGACGTGTTCCGCAGCTCCAAGTTCGGTGCGGTTGCAGGCTGCATGATCATCGAGGGCGTGGTGAAGCGGAACAAGCCGATCCGCGTGCTGCGCGACAGCGTGGTGGTGTTCGAGGGCGAGCTGGAATCGCTGCGTCGCTTCAAGGAAAACGTCGAGGAAGTTCGCAACGGTACCGAGTGCGGTATCGGCGTGAAGGCCTACAACGACGTCAAGCCGGGCGATCAGATCGAGTGCTTCGAGCGTATCGAAGTGCCGCGCACGCTCTGACGGCTGGGATTGGGGTGACGGGAATCGGGATTCGTTGAAGCGGGTCCCGGGGAGCGGAGCCTCTACCGGCCGGGTCGGGAAATCGGGAGCTGTGGCCGTGAATGCGGCTGCAGCGAGCGGCCTCCCACGGTTTCATTGAAATTCAACCTTTATTGCTGATACTTGCCTGATGCCTAAGACTTTCCATCGTACCGACCGTGTTTCAGCACAGATCCGACGTGATCTGGGCACGCTTGTGCATGCCGCCGTGCGTGAATTCGGCCTGCCTTCGGTCAGTGTGTCGGACGTGGAAGTTACCCGCGACATGGCCCATGCCAAGATTTTCGTGACCGCGCTGATGCCGGAGCGTTCGGCTGAGGCGATGAAGGGCCTGCGTGAGTTGTCGGTTGAGCTGCGCATGTCGCTGGCCAAGGCCATGAAGCTGCGGCATGTGCCGGAGCTGCATTTCCATTACGACGATTCGGTCGACCGTGGTGAGCGCATCGACAACCTGCTGCGTGATCTGGCTCCGCCGCCTGAACCCGAATCCGACGCTGACAAAGATCCTGATAAAGCGTAATCCCAGCAGCCCGCAAGGGCTGTTGTCATGTCTGGGCTGCGCGCAGTCGCAGGCGCTTTCCCCGTTTTCCGCCAGCTGCGCCCCGGCGCATTGGCTTGCCCATGGTGTTGCATGCGTTCCCGAATCCAATTCCGCCGCCTGGATGGCATCGTTCTGCTCGACAAGCCGGCTGGCATGAGTTCCAACACGGCGCTGCAGGTTGCGCGCCGCCTGTTCCGCGCCGAAAAGGGCGGTCATACCGGCAGCCTCGATCCGCTGGCCACCGGCCTGCTGCCGCTGTGCTTCGGTGAGGCCACCAAGATCGCCGGGCTGCTGCTGGGTTCAGCCAAGGCCTATGACGCCGAAATCCGTCTGGGCAGCACCACCGATACCGATGATGCCGATGGCGCAGTACTGCGCGAGCGGCCGGTGAACGAGTTCAGCGATGTGCAGCTGCAGGCGGCCTTGGCGAGCCTGACCGGCACGATCGTGCAGCGCGCGCCGATCTACTCGGCGCTGAAGCAGGGTGGTGAGCCGCTGTATGCCAAAGCCCGCCGTGGCGAGGCCATCGAGGCGCCGGAGCGTGAAGTGCATGTCCAGTCGATCGAAGTGCTGGGCCGTGAAGGCGAGTCCCTGTCATTGCGCGTGACCTGCGGCTCTGGCACCTATATCCGCAGCATCGCGCGTGACCTCGGCGAGCTGCTTGGTTGTGGGGCGCACGTGACCGCCTTGCGCCGGCTCTGGGTGGAGCCGTTCAGGGCGCCGAAGATGATCGGCCTGGATGCATTGCGTGCAGTGGCTGAATCCGGCGACGAAGCCGCGCT
>Ga0256901_1000276_pt1 | contig 31919 bp, 25 predicted proteins | sample MC6MC0689MT_FD_190200 | JGI IMG/M metagenome (GOLD analysis project Ga0256901, IMG submission 190200) | Metatranscriptome of enriched soil aggregate microbial communities from Iowa State University, Ames, United States - MC6-MC0689-MT... | ecosystem: Environmental > Terrestrial > Soil >... | reverse complement strand
GTTCATTTATATCCGAATATCAAAGCAATAGTGGATAGTATGATTGATCCAACAACTAACGATTTCAGGAGTATATTTCTTTCTTTAAAGTAAAAAACAGACAGGATGAATCCTACTATAAGGCTCATTCTGCGAAATACAGAGAGGTAGGTGGAGTTGGCATCTGCGCTTTCGACTGCAAAGAAATAGATATACTCAGCGATCACCCATGATAAACCAACAAGCGGGATCCATGGCGACCATTGAACAGAAATATCGCGCTTCAGCGTGATCGCCAGACAAAGAAAAGCGACCGAAATCACCAATCTGAATAGAGAAGAATAGGCCTGAACAGAATAAATGGAGAGGCCTAAGTCATGAATAATGTACTTGTCGTAAACTGTTGTGAGGGATGAAAGTAATGTCGCGAATGTCATGACGAGCATCGGCTTGCTGCGAAATACAGATATTCCTTCAGACTTGCCGACCTGTGACAGTACATAATAGGCGAGAACAGAAACAAGAACGAATGATATCTGCAAGACAGACAAGTATTCCTGGAGCAAAATCGCTCCACCAATTAGCGTCCAGATCGGCCCTGAGGCCCGAACAGCGCCAGTGAATGACATCGGTAGTTCCCGCATTGCAAAAAATGCCAGTACCCAGGACAATGTCATACTAAGTGAGCGAACAAAAATAAGGGTTTGCTGGTGTATGTCTGTCCGCAGTAAATCTTCCGGTAAAATGCCAGATGACCAAACAGGGATAAAAGCCGGTATCCATAGCAAAAAGCCAAATAATGACGACCAGAACACAACAGGGATGACTGTATTCCCAATCATCGCCTTTTTTGTCCAAAAGTCATAAAAACCCAAAAGCAGCCCTGCGCTAATTCCAGATATCATCCACATCAGGAGTTTGCACTCCGAAATGCCTCAATATTTGAGGAGAGATGTGCTTGCGATGAAGTTCCGGTGAGCACTATTCCCGAAAAATTTTCGTCCAGGATGAACTGAAAAAGATCAGATGGTTTAAATCCTGTACCTTTTGCCACAAGTCCGCCCATCGCGAACGGGCGATTGATTATCGCTTTCATATTGGAGTTACGGACGAGTGTGAATATTTCCTTCAAGGCAGTGTTACCTGAACTATAGGGAAACTGGATATATTGATAGCGGCCGCATTCACAGGCAAGACGGGCTGCTTCAACGTCCTTGACGGAAACGCCAAAGGTTTTAATCCCTTCGTTCTCCGCCTTGTCCAGTGCACGGAAGACCTCTTTCGAAGCAATGTTTTTTTCGTCTGCTTTGTGAAGTTGCAGCAGGTCTATCTGACCGAGTAGCTCCAGACTTCTGTCAATGCCAGCAGCGAGATCGCTATAACAATGACTGGTGTAAGACCTGCCGGATTCAAAATCCCAATACTCTCCCATTTTTGTGGCGACAGTGATTTGTTTTCTGTTTGTAGAATCCTCGGAAAGCGCTTTGGACAGAATTGCTTCGCTGAGGGCATAGGCTGGTGCGGTGTCGTAGAAGGTTATACCGCTTCTTAAAGCCGCATGAACCAAGGCGAGGGCTGAATCAAATGCGGGAGGCGCAACGTTTTCGACGCCCCATTCTCTCCCGATCGACAGGAGTCCGAGTCCCAGTTCAACCTTTATCATAGTTGAGTTATCCTTATCTGATTCAGCGCAGGGTGAGCGCCAGCGTAATGATGGAACAAAACACGATCACTTACGGCGGTAATCAATCTGCGTCGACCAGGGCCCGCCTGTTTTCGTCCAGGAAATTATCGCAGGGTCGAAGTGCGATCTCTGAACTGTGCGATCTGCTGTACATGTGAGTGATCAACCCGTCGACGAGATACGGAGCCTCCGTCATTTTGCCTGGCAATATGATTATATGATCAGGGACGGGTTCACTTATCGCGATATTAAGGGAACGGTCAGCGTCAGCGTTTGAAGCCAGATCCACCTTGACGCAGGCAATGTTCTTTGCGTTTTCATCCCTCCATGAAGGGAAGATGCGTCTCAACCCGTCTTCCACATTTGCGATATTCCGGGCGATTACATTGTAAGAAGGTTCTTCGCTGAGGACTGCGTCTTCGTTAAAGCCAACAATCGTTACGTCACCATGATGCATCATGGCAGCTTCCATGGCGTCCAGATAAAAGACGCCGGCGTGAGCAAGTCTTTTTGTGATTATGAGATGGCTTTTCCAGTAGCGCACTGGCAGATCAACGTTGTGGAACTGATTGAACAGGTCCTTAACACCGGTGCCTGCGGCATACACGAACTTGTCTGCTTTAAGTTTCAGTGTGGCTCCATCTGTACCGACGCATGTGAGCAGGTTCCCCTCTATCGACGTGATTTCCTGACCCAGATAGAAGACACACCCAGCAACCCGGGCACGAGAGAGAATTTTCTGATAGAGGATACGGGTGTTGATGCTTGCTTCACCCACCTGAAAAATGGCGGCGGCTCTGTCGAATGATGCGTCTGGTATTATTCTGCTGGCCTCTGCATGGCTCAGTCTGCGGTATCGCACTTCGGCAGTTTCCCAACGTGACAACACTTCTGGCAAATAGTGCTCATCGTGAAGGAGGGCTAACGGAGCCTGGTCGCATTCGATAGCTTCTGGCGCGAATGATCTGATTTGTTTATGACCGTATATACATCTCCTTGCTACCTCAATCGCGGTCTCTGGGTTCCTGATCGAAACAGAGTGATATGTGCCACGATGAAGCCAGCCTTCATTTCGAGTGGATGGGCCAGATGCAAGTGTCGTGTATTTCTCCACAAGGGCAACGTTGAGCCCGAGTTCACTCAGTTTCTGGGCTGCAAGCAAACCAGATACACCGCCTCCAATAATTACCACATCGTAATTGCATGCCATAATCTTCTCTCGCTATTTATTCCTAAGCTTAAATTCAGAAAACTTAAAGATGTTATCAAAAACTATAACGAAGACTGATCAAATATAGCTCGATCTCCTCAGGGCGGATAAAATTATGATTTGATAGTTCAGTAAACCCCAACTATTATGTTATTTATACTATATAAGGAATATAAAACATTTGTGGATATAGGAAAAGTATTATTAGTGTGGCCTTTTATTCTGCTTTTCCTTCGAGGCATCGACTGGCTGGCCCGGCAACGGAAGTGCTGCGCCTGTATTCCGGGTAAGTCGCGTTTTTCTGGCGTCAATTGAGCCACGAGGCTGCAATGACCGAAGCGCTCAAAATTTTTTGAAACGCCTGACGTCCTGCAGTAATAGACGGTGTCTTAATCGGTGTGCTGTTATCACGGGGAAGGCGTACAGCAACCTCGTCTCTGCTTATTACGGATCGCGCCAGTCTGCCTCAATCCTGCGCGTTCGAACCCGAGCGTCTCAGCGCGGCACTCATTATCCATTGTTGTGACACCAATTGAGACTGAAGGCACCGTTTTATGAGCATGGACAATATTACCGGTCGAGGGTAGGGCAGCCCATTGCCGCTCGGCGCATCTGTTGAGATCCGGGACGCGCACGATTGTCGGTGGCAGCATCGATCCGGGCTGGCGCCCCCATGATTAAAAATGTTGCCGATAGGTCGCTGGTTTGGGTTCGCTTAAAAGTAAGAAGCCATGGTTCTGGTCAGACAGGTTCATAGATGGAGACCACAAACAATATACACCCATCAAGTTTTTCCCAGTTCTTGCAAGCAGTCACTGGTGTCCCTGTATCGCTTCCAATTATATTAGAATAATATATTTTGCCGGCAAATGCGGATTATTGCACCAGACGTACCTTCAGTTTAAGGAAAAAAAGTTTCTGGTAACAATATAAAAACAATATGTTAGGTGATTTTTTGGTGAGGTTTCATCCATTGTTTTCTGCCCTTTGAGACCACCATAGGGTGTGATTTCCGTGCATAATTCCTATTAATTCTGCGTGAGGAAAACCTGTGGAAACGCTACATATTTAATTGCTGTGCCCTGTGTTTTGCTCGTCGCTAACCTTAATGGTCAAACCTGATTATTGGGGCAATTTTCGATGAGACTTATTACATCGCTGACTTTGTTGAGCGCCTTCGCTCTGTGCAGTTGCACCTCTACATCGACGGTGGATGATGTATTCGCGTTGAAACTAAATGAGCTTGATTCTCATGGAAAGCCGATAAAGCAAACACAGGCAAAGTCCGGACAGCTTGCTGGCTTATCCGCAAATGCCTACGCGGGTACAGTACATCAGGGTTCAGGTAGCTTCGTTTCGTATGGGGGGTCTCCTGTTTCAAGAGCAGAGATGAGCAAAGGTGGCGAAGGTGTGTCACTTAATCTGGTCGGGGCTTCAATTGCATCTGCAGCAAAAAGTGTGCTCGGAGATACGCTCGGTGTAAACTACGTTGTAGATCCGCGGGTAGCAGGCAATGTGACATTACAGACCGCTTCACCCGTTTCTCGAGAGGCATTGCTCGACATTTTTGAATCAGCGCTTGCGGTGAATGGTGCTGTGGTAGTTGAACGCAACAATAGTTATCAGATCGTGCCAGCATCAGAAGCTTTTGCGACAACGCCCAGGGTGAGCATTCCCTCCGTCACGCCAAAAGGACCTGGTGTCAAAGTCCAGGTGGTAGAACTGCAATATATCTCTGCTAGCGAGATGAAAGCGCTTCTTGAGCCGATAAGCCGTCAGGGATCAATTCTGCGAACTGATGACAATAGGAATTTCATTGTTCTGGCTGGCGCTTCTGCCGATCTTTCTGCGATGCGGGATACGATTGCGGTTTTTGACGTCGACTGGATGCGTGGGATGTCTGTCGCGCTTCACCCATTGCAGGCTTCCAAGCCTGCGGCGATCGTAAAAGAACTGAATTCGATTTTTTCTGCAGATGGTGCCAGCGGCAACAAAATTATACGTTTTATACCGAATGAACGGTTGAACTCCGTTCTGGTTATTACATCCCGCCCCGCATATTTATCCCGTGCTGCGACCTGGATTGAGAAGCTGGATAAGTTAGCGACCGCAACTGAAGAAAACCTGTTTGTCTATAACATTCAAAATCGGCCCGCCAAAGAACTGGCTCAGGTTCTTCAGGCGGTGATCAGTAAATCTGGTAACGATGGTGGATCAGGAGCGCAGCCTGCTGCTGTTGCACCCAATCTGCAAACGGTCGCCCTGACGGATGGCTCCGAAGACCCGGGAGGTGCAGGAGCAAATACGCTCGCCTCCGCTGGCGATTCCTACAGTGCTGAACCGAAAAAGGTGCGGACAACGATTGTCGCTGATGTTGAAAACAATGCTCTGTTGATTTCGACAACAGCAAATGAATATCAGCATGTCCTTACGCTTTTACGGCAACTCGACGTCGCGCCCACGCAGGTCATGTTAGAAGCTGTTATCGCCGAGGTAACGCTCACAGATGAACTTAAGTTCGGCTTGCGATGGTTCTTCGAGAATGACAAATTCGGCCTTTCCCTCTCGGATCTGGCAAGTGGCGGTGTCGGCGCCAGCTTTCCCGGTTTTGCCTGGAGCTATGCGACAAATGACATTCGCGTAACTTTAAACGCGTTGTCGAGCGTCACTGACGTCAATGTCGTCTCTGCACCTACGCTGATGGCCCTGAACAACCAGAAAGCAACGCTGCAGGTTGGCGATCAGGTGCCGATCATATCTCAGCAAGCGACAAGCGTGAATGGGGACTCCCCTGTCATTAATTCAGTCGAACTGAAAGACACGGGAATAATCTTATCTGTTACGCCTCGCGTGAATGCGTCAGGACGCGTTATGCTCGATATTCAGCAGGAGGTTAGTGATGTTGTAAAGACAACGACATCTGGCATTGACTCTCCAACAATTCAACAGCGTAAGCTTTCAACCCGGGTTATTGTCAACGATAACGAGAGCCTTGCACTAGGCGGTCTCATCCAGCAAAAAAATAGCATCACCCGTAGCCAGGTCCCGGTATTGGGCGATATTCCTGTTCTTGGGAATGCTTTCAAAAACAAAAACGATACCATCAAAAAGACCGAACTGATCATCTTTATCAAGCCGCGTATCGTTCGTGATGTCCACGAAGCGCGCGATGTTACTGACGAATTCCGCCAGCAATTGCAAATGGGTTCGGCAATTCAGCAGAGACGTGGTGGTACTCCGGTTCAGCAAAACCTGAAGCGTCTGGCCTACTGATGTCGGAAGCTGCAATGATTGTGATCCTCAGCGCGTGTGTTCTGACCATCTGCTACTTTGATTTTCGCTGGATGATCATTCCAAACTGGCTCAATCTCGCAGTGGCGGCGAGTGGTATATTGTTTCAGTATCAGGCTGGTGCTCAGGACTTGCTGTTCGTGTTGATTTTTGGCGGCGCCGTGTTCTGTTTCTTTTTTCTGGTTCGGTTTATGCACACCAGGCTGCGCGGCTTCGTAGGACTTGGACTTGGGGACGTGAAAATGTTTGGTGCAGCAGCAATCTGGGTCTCTCCAGTTCTGTTTCCTTTGTTTTTACTGCTCGCGTCGTCGACCGCTTTGCTTTTTGTTTTAATAGCTCATCTCACAAAGCTGACTTCTCGCACGCGACTGGCCTTTGGTCCGTTTATTGGCGTTTCTCTCGTCATAACTGTTCTTGTCGAACGGCAATTCCCACTCTGATGACAGGTTAAAAGATGAAAAGTGTTGTTCAGATCCGAGAAACGGCAGAAGAAAATGACAGTCAGAGCGGTTTTACCCTTGTTGAGTTGCTTGTTGTCCTCGCAATCATCGGATTTATTGCGGCAATCGTAACTCCACAGGTAACCAAATACTTGGGATCGGCAAAAATTGACACGACTAGGGCTCAGATGAAAAATCTCGAGAGCGCCCTTGAACTTTATTATCTTGATACTGGAAATTACCCGTCTGACGAACAGGGACTGACAGCGCTCGAAAAGCAGCCCGATGGTATTGATGCGTGGAATGGACCATACCTTAAAAGAGGTGGGTCCTTAAAGGACGGTTGGGGACGAAGATATCTTTACAAAAGTCCGGCAGCAGAAAAACCTTATGAAATCTTATCGTACGGTCGCGATGGAAAAGAAGGTGGAACGGGCGAAGACGCGGATCTGAGATCAGAATAGCCACTATAGTTCGCACTTTTGGAAAAAGCGTGCGTGCTGGAAGTACTTCTTTCTGGTCTCAGGTTTGTCCCTGCTGCTTGAGTTGGTGTGTGGGATGTTCCGGCAGACGCAATACGCTGAAGAGCAAAGACTATGAGATCATCCGATCACTTAACGTTTTTGTGTGAAGACCTGGAGAGCTGAACTGTTCGCTTCGGCAAAAGATACACTGAAGGATTGCTGGTGCTGGTGGATCGGTGAGTTCACCGGTTTGTGGCAAGACGCCTTGAGCCGGCTGTTCAAACGAAATGGTTGCGCGCCAGTCTCTCTTCACACCGCAGATTCTGAACAGTCCAGTAATGATCCGTTTATTCTGGAAGGAACGAAACTTATCCTAAGCGGGCCGTTTCTTCGGATAAAAGGCATCGAAAAGCGACTTCCGTTGTCACGGGCGCGCGCTGTTGCGAGGGCTATTGTTGCGGAAAAGACCCCTTTTGACTGTGAAGATATCTACATTTTCCCTTTCAATGAGCCGACAAGCGGAACCACTTATTTTCTGGCGCGTAAGTCCTCAATAAAGCCGATACTTGATGAATTGTATAGGCAACGCCAGCCTCTGAAGAGCCTCGTTATCTTAAACAGAGGCATGCAATGCCAGATATCAGGAAATGAAGTAAACTGGTTGCATCCGGTTTTCATGCAGCGCACATGGAAACAACGTCTCTTTCAGTTTTTATGCCTTTCTGCCGGGGTGTCGTTCCTGTGTCTGTATATCCAGATGGATCGTCGTCTCGTGCACGCGGAATCTTTTCTCACAGAGATAGTTGAAACGCAGCGAACTGAGCTGAAAGCAGTGCGAAAATCGCTGCAAGAACGCCAGTTCCTGCTTAGAACCAACGAGGCGGCGGCTGGATTTAAGCGCGATGCAGTATCGCTCATCCAGTTGTGGGAAAAGCTAACCAGAGTTTTGCCTGATGACGTATGGCTGACGGATCTGTCTTTCACGGGTGAAGCTGTATCCATTACGGGGCAGGCGAGAGGTTCAGCGGCTAGTCTTATTCCGATGCTTAACGCTTCGGATTACTTCACTGACCCGACCCTTGCTGCAGCTATTGTCCGCGTTCCGGGTCAGGCAGGCGAGCGCTTTGAAATCTCGATGAAGGTAAAACGCTGATGAGCCTGAGTCTGATTTCGCTTATGAATGCTGCGCCACCTCACCGTCGCCTGATAGCAGGCACACTACTTCTCGTGATTATCGTTCCTGGCATATTCCTTTTCCTGACGGCTATGGCGCGTTTTTCATACATGCGGGCCAATATTCAGGCTTTGCGGGAAGAACAGTATCAGATTCAGACTGTCATTGATCGCGCCCGACTGCAGGCAGCTAATCCGATGCCGCAAAATGATGGCAATTCGCCTTTCATCGGCGGAGACTCTTTATCTGTTGTTCAGGCTAACTTGTATCAGGCGCTCAACCAGACCGCTCAATCCAGTGGAGCTACCATTACCTCCATCAGTTCGCTGCCCTCGCAGCAACGCGACGATCTCAACTATGTAGGGATCCGTATGGATATAGAAGGAACAATGGCGTCCGTTCATGAAACTGTTCGACGCATTGAAGCGATGGTCCCCGCTTTGATAGTTGAGAAAGCACAATTGCACGCAACGTCACGCACAGTGGAGGGCGACTTATCGGAACCGGTCTCAGTTGCAGGTCAGTTGATCCTTTTGGGTGCATTAGACCCTTCGGTCTCATCGATTGAAAGCAATGTTCAATGAAGGCTGCTGCTCTGCTGAAAAACAACATGGCAGTCTATAGCGCGGCATTTCTCGCTGTCGGGGTGGTTTGCAACCTCTCAGTCTATTACTCATCTCTTGATCTGTCTCCTCTGGAAGGATCGACGCAAATACGGGATCAGATATTGGTTCCGACTCCTGTTCCGACTGATGGCTCTGAAATTGTCGACATCGTTGAAACTCACGTTCGCCCACTTTTCAGCCCGTCCCGAAAGGTGTTTCATCTGCCTGAAACATATGCTCCTTCAGAGAACGCACCTGCAGAACCAACTGCACCGATAGAGCTTAACCCACCTGATCTCCGATTGCATGGAACACGAGAGTTATCCGGAGTGCGTGCAGGTTTGGTATCGATCGGGCCCTCGGGGAGCGAAGAATGGATCATTCAGGGTTCCGCCATTGCGGGATGGACTGTCAGCCAGATTACGCAAGATAGCCTGACGCTCTCCCATGCATCACAGATACGAACTTACCTATTATATGACGAGAGAGTGGAGCGGTGATCGTGTGGTTTTGCGTCGCGAGATACCGTGATGAGGATGGGTTCACACTGGTTGCGGTTCTCGGCTTTATCTTACTTTTTGCAATGGTTCTGACGCCCTTCGCCCTATCGGCCCGTATATCGGCTCTGACTGCTGCGCATGCTTATGACCTTCATCTTCTAAAAACGACAGCGGATACTTTCAATAACTATCTTGCCTGGCGACTGGCCAGCGATCGTTCTTTGAATCGCGATATGAGTTCCCGACGTGAGACAAGCTTCTTATGTGCCGCCGGCAATCTGCGTATTCAGATCACTATCCAGCCGCACAGCGGCCTGATCAATCTGAACACCGCAGATCTTTCGACACTGAGCCGGGGATTTGTTGAGTCCGGGTTGTCAATCGCAGATGCTGAAATGCTTGCACCGCAAATTATACAGTATCGTATGCGCTCAAGCGGCAACGAACCGGATTACAACGTGCAGTACGGGATGAAGCACTCGCCTTTTGAGGACATTGTTGAACTGCACGAGTGGCCGTTGCTGCAAAAAAGCTCTCTGCTACAGTTATCGCACATTTTCTCTGTCGGCTCTGGCCTCTCGTCAGGACAACCCGATTTCGCTAATTCGACGAATAATCGCTTTACCCTGCAAACTGATGTTTCCTATCACAACCGTTCTGTCACAGCTGTTGGCTTCTTCGAAATTTCACGCACCCGGAGAAGGTTTGCGAAAGTCGGTCAGATAAAAGCGCAGGTACCCCTGATTCCGATCGGTGCCCCTGCGAATTGCCCCGGTGAGTTCACGACCATTCCTTTGAAACAATTACAGATCGCTTTGCCATGACATCATCGACCGTTTTGCAGTTTCTCGATCGTCTCGTCAGTGTCCAGAAACTCAACCCGGAAGCGCTTTCGCGGATCCTGGCAGCAATGGGTAAAACGGGGCAGCCCGTTGATATCATCCTGCGTGAACTCGGACTACTACCTGATATGGTGATCGCGGAGCAACTGGCTGAAGCGTGTGGCTATCGCGGCACTGCTGTTATTGAATATTCCGCGAAGACTGCAGAATTACTCGCACAGCTAGGTTCTGCTTTTGCGATAAGAAAGGCTGTGCTTCCATCTTTCAATTCAACAGGCCCTTTGAAACTCGTCGTTGCCAATCCCTTCGATTCCGAAACCATTGAATCGGTCAGGTATTTCTTTGATTGTTCGTTGGAAATTGTCGTAGCTCCACGAACACTGATCACTGATACGATCAGCGCGTGGGAACGCTTGATGGAAACAGAGGCAGCAGATCAGTCTATCCCGGAAATCCTTTCGGGGGATGATCTGGAGCGCCTTCAGGATATTGCACGAGATGCCCCCGTCGTTCATCTCGTCAATAAAATCATCCAGCAGGCAGTCGATGAGAACGCATCAGATATTCATATTGAACCGGAAGCGAACAGGATGCGAGTACGCTTTCGTAAGGACGGATTGCTATCGGACAGGGATGGAGCATCGTTCGCGCTTTACGTTGGTGTAATAAGCCGCCTGAAAATTCTCGGTCGCCTCAATATTGCTGAACGGCGTTTGCCGCAAGATGGCCGGATCCGGCTATCGGTAAGAGGGCAGGAAGTAGACTTTCGCTTGTCCATTGTTCCAAGCATTCATGGTGAAACCGCCGTCCTGCGTATCCTCGACCGGCAAACGGTCAAACTTGATCTTGCCGCATTAGGGTTTGACGAAGCTGCAACGAAGACAATCGAGCGCCTTAGTGAGCTTCCCAATGGCTTATTCCTGGTGACAGGCCCAACAGGGTCGGGTAAAACCACGACGCTTTATGCGATCCTTTCTCAGCTGAAGCGGCCTGATCTCAAAATTTTTACTGTTGAAGACCCGGTTGAATACAGAATTCCCGGTGTGACGCAATTGCAGGTTGATCCGGCGATCGGTTTAACCTTCGCCTCAGCCCTCAGATCCGTGTTGCGACAAGATCCCGACGTCATACTTCTGGGAGAAATACGTGATCAGGAAACAGCTCAGATTGCTGTTCAGGCTGCTTTAACTGGCCACCTTATCCTCTCAACTCTTCACACGAACAGCGCAGCCGGTGCTTTTGGCCGACTGGGTGACATAGGGATTGAACCTTTCATGCTCGAAGCCACAGTTCGCTGTGTAATCGGGCAGCGCCTGGTTCGTAAGTGTTGCTCATCCTGTCAGGCTGCGCCCGGTTATTCCTGTGAGACTTGTGGAGGGACCGGATACCGAGGTCGCCAGACAACGTTTGAAATTCTTGAGATGAACGCTCAATTGCGGGAACTCGTTCGCAATAGCCGCAGTGAACATGCGCTTCAGACAGAAGCGCAGCTACATGGTATGGTTCTCATGCGCGACCACGCGCGCAGCCTGGTATCTGCCGGCCTCACAACAGAAGCTGAGGCGCTCCGGGTTGTGGAACTGGAAGAACGTCTGTGAAGTTTCAGTATATCGCTTACGATGGGCAGGGCCGGCGAAATAGTGGTCTCATAGAAGCTGAGACACTTGCTGAGGCGCGACACAAACTGGCGTCGCAGAACTTTTACGTTGAGAGGCTTGAGAAAGAGACAGATAAAACTGCGCGCACCCGCAGCCAGGGGCTGCGTCGCCGCCGGGGCCGTTTCAACCGCGTCCGCTTTTTCGCTGCTTTAGCTGTTCTGATGGAAGCAGGTTTGACGATTGATCAGGCATTGCGCTCCATGGCGGAGGCATCAAAAAGCCATAGTGAGCGTACGATAGTTGCAGCTTTGCTCAACGATATTTCAGCCGGGATGCGAGTGTCGGAGAGCTTTGCCAGACTGGATGCGTTCTCCAACGATGTCCTTGCGCTGATAGCAAGTGGAGAAAGGAGCGCGAAACTTCCGCTCGTCATGAATACCCTCGCAACAGACCTCACACGAAGACAGGAGCAAAAGAAAGCGCTAATAGATGCAGCGATCTATCCAGCATTTTTAATTTTGATGATGTTTGTTGCGATCGGCGTTATCACATTTGTTCTGGTGCCCGGCCTTGAACCTGTATTCGAAAGTGCAGATCGCCAGAGCCCGACAATAATCGTAATGTTATCAATGCTTAGAGGGGCACTTCTCAGCCCGCCGGTCATGCTATCACTACTTAGTGCAGCTTTTCTGCTGTTCGCGACAGTTATTATGAAACCAGCCGAACTCGGGCGGTTCTTTATATACTTTCTCCTTAAAACACCTTTGGTTGGATCTTTTATCCGGCTGTCAGCGCTGACACGTTATCTGGAAAGTTTCGCTCTTCTGATCAGCAATTCCGTCTCTGTTCCTGACGCGCTCAGTCTCGCTGCTGACTGTTGCCCAATTGAGAGTTTTCGATCCCCACTTGCGGCAATTCGCGAAAAGGTGAGCGTCGGTGAACGCCTGGCTAATGCTCTCGAGCAGACTGAGCTATTCCCTAAAAGTGTGCCTGCTCTGATTGCAATCGGAGATGACGTGAACAAACTTGGAGCAGTCCTTAACAATGCAGCAGCTGTCCTGCGATTTGAAACCGAACAGGCATCATCGCGATTCCTTGCGCTTTTAACACCCGCCATCACTATAATTTTAGGCTTGCTCGTCGGAGGTCTGGTTATTTCTGTGATGACGGCTCTTCTGAGCATCAATGATATTGCCGGATTATGATGCTGTTACGACCCATACAATTCAAAAATTCTGAGGCCGGATTTACGCTGATCGAAATCCTGGTGGTTCTGGTGATCATCGGTGCCGCTTTTGCGATCACAATGCCGCGGTTTGCTAACTGGATGGAGCCTGGTCCTGAGAGCAAAGCACGCGATATCGTCCAGCTGGCTCAACTCGTGAGGCTGAAGGCTCTTCAGTCCGGAAATCGTCACGACCTGATCATAGACACTGATGCCCGAACGGTACGAGCCGATTTCGGTTCACATGTCGTTCGAATTTCAGAGAAACTACGAATGAGTGCCTCTGTTGGGCGCGATGATCGCACAACCACAAATCAAGGGAGTATTGGTTTTTCACCAGATGGCGGGTCAACCGGTGGCTTTATTCGTGTCCGCGCAATGAATACTGCTAAAGATGTTACCGTGCGAATTAACTGGCTCACAGGTGCCGTATCGCTCATCGGAAATGGTCATGCAGACTAATAAAGATGAGAGCGGCTTCACCATGATTGAGACACTAATCGCGTTGATGATCATTTCCATTGCTCTTTTGATTTCAGCGCAAACAATTTCCATTGCAACGCGCAGTGAAGTTATGGCGAGTGAAAAAAGAGGTCTGATCGCTGCCCACCGGGCTATTCTTTCCAGCGAATATCAGAATTTCCAGTGCTACGACCGCGTCAAACGTGGTGTCTATAAACAATACCGGTGGACGATGCATTCGACGGGGGGATCCGAGTCGTTCGACGGTTCGCAATCAAGTTGTTTTGTCGTGATTGAAATCAAAACGACGATGGGAACGCAAAAATTTCTGCATTTCCGCTCCGGGGTGGCAGAATGAATCCGTTGAGTTTACGGATGACGAGCGCCGATAGCGACGTCGCTGGCTTTACCATCATTGAAATGCTCATCGGGCTATCGCTTACAGCTCTTGTCGCGTCACTCTTGCTAGTGGGTATCACCCAGTTGCATCCCATTCAGGATAGAACTGATACTCAGATAATCACACATGAACTAAACGCAGCAGCCGACTATGTCGAACGTATTCTGATCAATCAACGCAACCTCGCTTTTCTGGAGAATAATCCGGAACGTGCAGCTTTTGTCGGAGAGAAAACCAGGATGCGGTTTGTCGCAGTTGTCAGCACCGGCAGTGATCAGCATCAACTTCGCGACGTATGCTTTGATGTGATCAATGCCGATGGCAGCTTTAACCTTCAGCAAAGCATTCGGCCGCGACGCTTGTCTGACATTCACAATGTGGCAGACACAACATCAGTCATATCAGACCTGACCAACATTCATTTTAACTATCTCAGCCAAGAAGGACGGTGGAGCGACCGATGGCCCGCTTCGCAGCGGCTTCCTGTTGCTGTCAGGATTACGCTTAAACGTGTTAAGAGCGCTGCAGTCCTCGACGTCACCAGATTGATCAGCCTTGATCAGAGAACGTAAAGGCGCTCGATTACGTGTGTGATAAGTTCTTATTCCGATCATACCTTCAAGGGCGTATGTCACTTCCTGGGCGCGCACGTTGATGTCCTGGCCGCTCTGTGGCTCACATGGCGACGACAATTCTGGCAGTACGTTGCTTTAGTTGGTCTGGCGTCTCATTGGGTACGGTAGGCCAACCATCATAACCGACGTCAAAATGTGCCTTGGTCTTCGACGCCGTAATGGTTACACTGCCTGTCGCCGCTGGCGTTGGATCCTCTTGCCCATGACTTTGATACCGAAAGTGCCATTTTCCAGCTCGAAAACTTGCCAGCTAACGAACTCAAAGACTCGCTGAGTGCTGCGCATGCCAGGTGGCTTTGCCGCTTAAGAACACTCATCTGGTCGAAGGCGACGCGGGAATCCCAGGCTGACTCGGTTTCGACCAATCCATTAGACTCATTTAAATTTTGAACCAAGCAGGTTTTTTTCATCTCTAACGGATATAAAGGCCACAATAAAGTGAATGATTTGAAGTGAAATCAGCAAACCAAGTGTCAAAAAAAGCATCAAATTTTTAGCCATTAACATGCATAAGAATATGCCAATGCCACAGCATAAATTAACAATCGAAGAAGGGTACTTCTGTTTCGTCAGAATTCCTTCTAAAGTAAATAAATCCTGATATTCTTTTATCTTATCTTTTCTATAATCTTTAAACATCAAATCATAAAATGCAGCCTTAGAATTTGGAACCATTTTCCTTTAACTAGTAGATAAGTACAGAAAATTCCCAGAACAGACAGTGTCAGCATATAAAAACCATCATGGCCTGACCTCAATGATAAGGCCATGATAATAAGTAAAGTCAGATTAAATAGTAAATATGAAGCGCTCACGTGTCTGAACTTTCAATTAACCAACGGCGAAATTGTAGTTTAGTATTTTTATCTCCAGCCCTAACGGCGACATATGTAGATGGGCCTTAAATTAGGTCTGCACTAAGGAGAGTAAACACTTATGAATTGCAGTTTTCTACTGTCTTTCATATTTACTATTTCGATGTGCACCGATATATCACTGGGCTCATACCCGCTTTCCTCGGTCCAGATAGACTGGAAAAATTCACAGTTCTCGCCATCCACAATCCAAGCCCTGGTATAGGCAATGAATCCATCTCTGGGTTCGGCCGGCTTTTCTGGCAACTGTGAAATATACACACGCATCGCTGCTATATCGGCGACATGCTCAAGAACATTTCGCGAAAAATTACCGGAAACAAGTTCATGTAAAAACTGGCCGATCAAGCCAATCTCATCATCGTACAGGTAAAAGCGCGGAATATTACTATACATCATGACCAGTCTGACGGTTCGAAAAAAAGTTGAATACTGATTTGTTGGAACAAGGGTTTGCTTACTATGTCCAGTGAGATAGGCAACGCACCAACGGATTTGTTTCTCAGAGACACAGCAATATAGCGCACTCCGTCAACTGTTTCTGTCACGTTCACCTCTTCTATGGGGGGTACACTACTCCAGTCAACTTTAGGCGCGGTAGCCAAGAATGTCTCTCGCATTACATCGATATCTAAGAAAGGTTCATCTGATAGCTTTTGAAAGGTTTGCCAATCGCTATTCTTTATTGAATTTACGATCTCCGACAGTCTCACCATCTCGTATTCGTTTAACTTATAGTTGTGCACATGCACCTCCTCTTAGAATAATCCTGCTTTTCCGTTAGCAACAGCATCGCGAGCTGCCGGCGACCGAACTCCGCCGCCCGTTCCATCGGTACCAGGTGTTTTATCCTTGGTTCCTGGTGTACGCGTTGCCGTTTCGGGCCCGAGTCCAAGTTGCCCTTCAAAATAGCCTCTTTTAGATGCAGCAACAGCTTCCTTTGCCCTGCTCGGGCTTATTCCGGCTGCTACAAGCGCTCTTTCTGCGACAGCATATTCCTGTCGTAGAGTACCTCTCATGTGAGCAGGTGTGGACTGTTGCGTCAGTGTAGCACGCTGGTGCTGGGCAACGGACAAGGATAAAGCTGGTGCTCTAGTTGTTCTATATCCGGGCAGGTTTCGAACGGCTGCGTCTTGCACAATGTGATGCGCTTGCTGGGAGTTTGGTGCAATTGTGCCATTAGTGACCATTGCTCGATTTTCGGCTCGCACTTGACTATAGCTGGATACATCCGCCGAATAGGAAATTCCGCGGTCCGCATAGGCCATAGCCTCCAAGAATGGAGCTGTTGCTATCGCACTGGCTATTGTGAGCGTGCTTCGCACATTAGTTTGGGCCTGGTTTACCGCTGTTTGACATGTGTTGCACTGGTCAAAGTATGCTTGGGTTGCTGTAATTCCCAGAGCCGCTGCCCCCTCTAAAGCTCTCTCAGTAATTGAGCTGTGGCCATTGGGATCGCTTTTGTTGATGGGGTCGTTTTCTGAGTATGCATATCGGTTGGTACCGACGCCCTCTTGTGTCGGATCCCAGTCGTCAGGTGAAACAAAGCGTGCGAATGTCGGATCATAATAGCGGGCATTGAGATACATGAGCCCCGTTTCAGGATCATAGCGCTCGCCAATGTAGCTTTTCTGTGTCTGCATGGCTTCGTTGGTGCGTTCGCCATAGGCCGAGTAACCTGTCTGTTCCACGAGATTACCTGTGCCATCCGTAACGATCCGAACAGATTTGAGATGATCGCGATGCAGGAATTGTTTGTTTGTCGTCGTTTCATTGTGCACAACCTTGATATCCGCATGTGGATAGAAGGTGTAGACAGTGTTTCCAGGCGTCGTCCGGTCAATTTCTACATCGGCATCCGGATAGAGAATGTTACCCAAAGGCCATGATTTTTGTGCCCGCGCACCATCCGCGCTGTAGCCTAGCTGAACCGTTGATCCTGATTGCGTGACCGTTTCGAGACGATTGCCATGTCCCCAGGCAAATGTCCTCGTCCCGTCAGATAGCATATTGCCACTGGCGTCATACGTGATCGAAGGACGGCTGCCGATGGCGATAGCAGCATGCGGGCGAGGCGCAGTTCCTGCAGGATAGACATAGTTTCCTGTCCGGGTTCGTGACAGCAGATTACCTGACAGAGAATAGCTGTAGGTTTCATCCAGGGCATTGTTGCCCAGATTGTCTGCACTCGTCAGGCGACCCAGGGCGTCATAGCCATACACCCAGCTATCCTCAGGCGCTTTGCCGGTGATTGCCGTGATGCGACCGAGGTTGTCTCGCACGTACTGATTGTCCATCAGCACTGTAGCGCCCTTTGCCGTTACAACGCGGGTGAGCCAGCGCCGGCTGGGCGAATAGGTGAAGCTGGTCGTTACACCATTGGCATAGGTGATTGAGCGGGTCTGTTTGTCTGCTTCATAAGCTGTAGCGGTGATAAAACCGGGTACAGCGTTCAGCAGATTGTCGCCATTGTACTGCCAGCGATCATCGTTAGTGCCGATGTTCAGATTGGCTGGCGTGTAGGCGACATGCAGTTTTTCATCGAGCCGGCCGTATGTGATCTTTGTGGTATGGGTAACGCCGTCAATCGTCGAACGCTTGCTTTCAACGCGCCCGCTTCCGGTAAAAGTATTGCTATAGACGTGCGTTGCTGTGGCATTGACTGCCTTTGTCAGTCGGCCAATATTGTGCGACCCGGCCTCCACCACTTCATCATAGGTATTCTGCGCGAGCAGCGTAGCTACGCTCTGCCCCGGTGCTTTCGAGCCTTGCTGCAGCATGCGGTCAGCCTGGTCGTAACTCATTGTTGTTACATAACCACGGGCGTCCGTTTGCTGGATCAGATTACCGATTCGGTCATACCCATAGGTCCAGTTGCCAAGATCAGGATCTTTCGCCGTTAGCCTGTTGCCAAAATAGTCATAGGAATATGACCAGACCGCACCGCCGGCATCACGGACATAGTTAAGCCGATCAGCGCCATCATAACCCATGGCCGTTTCGTGGGTTTTACTACCGCCTTCATCATATACAGTCAGGAGCAGCTTATCGCGGGTGCTGGAATAGTTGACGGTCCTGATGCCCATCTCATCAGTCATCCGGACTGCAAACAGACGCGGATTATTAACCCCTGTCGACGTGTCATTGCTCAGGAAGTGTGTGAACGTACGCGCTGTTCCATCCGGGTTCTCCGTTCGGATTATCCGGTTGTTCCAGTCATAGCTATTCGTCGTCCATTGCGCAGCTTCGCTGTCAAACCGCACATGAGCGCTTCGCCAGATATTGCCACGAGCATCATATTCCGTATCGGTCACCCGCAATGTGCTGTCGGCAGTGGTGCCGGATTCTGCAACCCGCCATGGCTGACCCAAACCATCATAATAGGTCTTGATGTAGGTTTCACCTGAACCGGTGGATCGCGGTTTGTAGGTCACAACTGCCTGCGCCAGCGGATTGCCTTCGTTCTCGTAGCGTGTGCTGGTGTAATTTCCACTGCCGGTATTTGTATAGCTGTAAGGCCGACAGAAATTGTCGTAGCCAAATGTTTCGCTGATACCGTTTGGATCTGTTTTCAGCGTCGGAAGTCCGCAAATTGGATCGAAATTTGCAGTAGACACAAATCGCGTATCTGCAGACAGTCCGCCCGTCGCGAAATAGCGTGGCGAGCGTTCCTTTACAGGGTAGAGATGGTATGTCGGATCATAATCCCATTCCGTCTTATGGCCGTTGCCATTGGTTTCTGAGATACGATTGCCATAGTTGTCGTAACCGTAATAGGTTTCGCGGGTGGCAGATGACCCAAGATCAGGATAAGCTTGCTCCCTCGTCAGATTGCCTTTCGATGGCGCTGTGTCGAGATTGTTGCTGCCATCATAATAATAATGAACATAACTGACGTAAGGTGAGGTGCTTTCAAAACCGCTCTGCACGGTCCTGGCGCGTCGGGGTGCAACGATATACTGAGTCAGGTTCGGGGAAGCGTAGATATGGTTGATCGTCCAGCGCTCATCGCCTGTGACATCGGTTCTGCCGTAATCCTTGATCTGAAAGAGAAGTCCGAAGTCGTCAAACACCCGTTCAACGTATGTCGCTAACCAGATGTTCTCCTTAAAGGACGTAGTTGTTGCCGTGTTCAGAGCCCAATAAGGCTTGGTTGCTGCATTAACTACATAAGTTTCATCGATCGTTTTTGCGGCAGCACCTGTTGCATCGCGGATGACTGTACGCTCTGGCCGGCCGTAGCTCGCGAGATCCTGGCGGAAAGTAATTTCTGTCACCGGCCGCGCCGTTTCGCCCGCGGCAAGCGGCTTTACAATACTCATATTGCGATAGCCGAGGAATTTACGCGCTACCGGATCATAGACGCCGCCATTATACCAGTAATTGGTGGTCGCTGCTGATCCGCGACCGTCATTGAGCGTGATCTGCGAAACTGCATGCAACACCTGAGGCAGATAACCGTTGGCCCAGTGGGTCGATGGCGTGTAGTCGATTGCGAGAGTACCGCCTGTCTCAACAGTGACCATTCGTAACAGATTGGGGTTACCCGAGCCCGGGTTGGAGAGTAAGAGGCTGTTCCGCGTCTCAATGATATCAGGTAATCCGTCGCCATTGAAATCACCCACGACACCGCTGCCCTTGCCGACGAACGGAGACTTAACGAGGCTATTGCCTGATGGTTCGAACCACAGCCCATAGGCAGACATCGGGCCTGACGTATTGGCCGGGTTTTCCAGGCCCGTCACCTGAAGGAAGTCCGCTTTACCATCATTGTCGAAATCACTCAGCGTAATCTTGCCGCCCAGAGCGAAATCTCCGACCGACGCACTCGGTCCGACCTTCACAAAATTGCGACCGGCCGAGAGCCAGATCGTTATTTTCGACTGGTAGATTTGAATAAGGTCAGTAGTGCCGTCCCCGTTGACGTCGGCAAGCACACAATCGCCAATACAGTCAACGCCGGCAACATTCTGTCGCACGGGCTGTCCGGCTGGAAACGACATCACCACCAGGTGCTTGTTCTTGTCGTGATAGATCGCACTCATACGGCCATTGCCATAAAGATCAGCCGCGCCGATTAGTATCTGATCCGTACCACCGGTGATACTGGTCGGATAGATTTCATCGATACCGTCACCGTTAGTATCGAGAACCACGTGCTCAACCCCTGGACTTGCCGCCTGAAGGTTACCCATGCGGTTGCAAACAGGCGCATATGTACCCGTTGCCGTTGGCGATGTTGGACAAGTGATCTTGCTTGCTGCCAGGCTTGCATCAAGCGACATAATGAGACGTGTTGCTAAGATGCTTGTGCTCGAAGGTAAAATAAAGAACGGAAAATCTTTAATCGCCTTTGCAGCATCAAAGCGTCCCGGCAGCGCGAAGCGAACGTTGTTGCTGCTGTTCGTGCTGGTCGTTAAATTTATTCTGTTTTTCTTGGTCGCGTTGCCCTCATTGTCGAAGGAATATAACTCCCAGAAATGATTGAATACTTTCGATCCGCTGTTTCGATCATTCGTTTCAGTATAATCTGGAACAGACAATTCATCGCGCCCATCGAAATTCACGTCAACTGGCTGCCCGCGAAGGGTATTGCTAGCCGTTACGGTCACGTTACCGGATGGCTTGGGCGCAAAAACATATTCCTTTTTTGTATAGGAGTAGTTGATGCCGTCATAAACCATCTTGCGGATGGTCCGTGGTGCGCTGCTCCAGATAGTATTGTTGACGACGTCGACAATGGCGTCACGTCCATGGACCTTAACTTCAGTCAGTCTTGAAGTATTAGAAAAAGGAGCCTGATCATAGAACAGCGAATATGCTTTACGCAGGGAGCCGCCAACCCAGGTGGAAACACTTTTCAACCGGCGTGTCGTGGTCGAAATATTGTGGCCATTAGCCATCAGCAGTCGATCAGGCCTGGCCTCATAATGGAATGAAATATTTACGCCGTTATAATTAATTTCTGACGGATAACAGACTGGCGCTTCCGGACAGGAATAGCTGTAATAAACAACATTTCCATTGGTGTCGGTAACGGATGTGAGCAGCCAGCGATAATGGTGCTGCAGATCAAACTCGGCAGACCCTGCGTCCGCCTGTGCTCCTGTAAACGACTGTATGGACTTGAAAAGGGAAACGGTTCCATCCCGATCAGTCACGCGCCATTCGTTGTTGGTCGCATTAAAGACGATACGATTATAGCTTTCGATTTCAGTTGCGTGGGTGCCACCAGCAGTGCAGGACGGTGATCTAACACCCTGTCCACAGGCGATCATCTGTGCCCCGTTAAGCAAAAAAATGTCGTTGCCATCGAACGCTGGCACACCGTAACCAAGGGTTCCACGTTCAATAACATCGAAACCGCTAAAGCCCCAGCCATAGCCCGTCCAGCCCTGGTAGAGGCCGCTTACTTTGGTTTTTCGGGCTGAGTTGTAGTTCAACGACAACTTCGGCTCCAGACCACGAAAAACCGGAACGTCGATGCCTATTTCCTGCGTAAAATTGCCCGCTCCGGAAATGTCAGGAACGGAAGCCTTCTCGGGGGCGCCATCAGGCGCAGTTGCAGAAGCGGACGGCGGAGTCACAACGACCGCAGCGCGTTGCACGAGGCTTCCTGCTGCTGGCCCGGACGTGCTGGCATCGTCTTTTTGAATTTCTGCACCACTCAAATCCAGCGTTTTGATTCCTGGCATAGATACTTCGCCAGCAGCCGACGGCTGTAGGGTGACATTCTCTTTTGGGGTCTGCGGAGAAGATATCTGGCTTTCTGTTCCATTGGGCGATCCTAAGCCGCTTCCGTTTCCGAGCGCCTGAGCCTGGGCCGAAATCCCAATCCCCCCAATAAATCCGTTTTCAACACTGGAAAACCCAAAACTACACAAACCAGCAGTGGCCGCAATTGCCACCAGATACACACGAGCAGACATATATACTCCCAAAACACCCTAAGCGAATCAGGCGCGACTTTAATACCGCATTGTCACATTTCACAATACCTCGCCACTTTTTCGCCACAATATAACAGCGGTCTGGCCTTTGAAATTCCTCATCGATATACCCAACTATGCCCAACTGAAATGAACGGTTGACCCGTACATGGTTACGTCGCAGCGTCGAACAAGTTTTTTGTATATGTTGTCTCAACTGGTTTTATTTGTTCGACAAGCGTTAAAAGCACGAAGTTCACTGTAGGAGTTCGCTACAAAGCACCTCTGCTCTAGCCTGACGTCTTGAAGTTCCCTGGGAGTATGTCGTTGATATGGCTTTGGGTGAGCCGCTTGCTATTGCGGATAAATCGGTAAAGCGTTCGACGCTATTAATCCTACAGTAAAGTGGCACACCTGCTGCGTACTGTTCTCGACAGCAAGCGGGTCGACGGCAGCACCTGGACAGTCCGTTCCGCAGCGGCGGCGACAGGTCTGTCCAAAACCACTTTGGGCCCATGTTGACATTGTTTGGCGTTCAGCCGCATCGCTCTAAAATTTTCAAGATCCCGACCGATCCACTTTTTGTTGACAAGGTCAGGGATATCGTTGGGCTCTACCTCAATCCGCGAGATCACGCGGTTGTGCTGTGCGTGGATGAGAAGACACATATCCAGGCGTTGGAACGCACGCAGCCCGTGCTGCCTCTCGATCCTGGTTATATCGAAGGCATCACGCACGATTATGTCCGGCATGGAACGACCACCTTATTCGCCGCTCTCGACATTGCGAATGGCCAGGTTCTGACCCAATGCCGTGCCCGTCACCGCCACCAGGAATTCCCCGGCTTCCTTAAACATATTGAGGCGAATGTTCCAGCTGACCTCGACGCCCATCTCGTGGTCGATAATTATGCAGTTCACCAACATCCGAAAGTCCGTGAATGGCTCGCGGCTCGTCCGCTCTTCCATGTCCACTACACACCAACCTATGCGTCATGGTTCAACCAGGTCGAGCGGTGGTTTGCCCTTATCACGCAACGGCAGATACGCCGTGCTTCTTTCGTCAGCGCCAGAGACCTGATTGAAAAAATAAGCGCTTTCGTTAAAGCCTGCAATGCGAAGGCAAAACCCTTTATCTGGACCGCAACAAGCCAGTCCATCCTCGAAAAGGTCGAAGGCTTATGTAAAGCTATTTGCGGGACAGGACACCAGCTTTCGGGCCGCAAGACGCTCAATTTCGTCATTGACCTGATATTTGCACGGTCCCAAAGCAGTCGTTCTGCTTGAAATGCCTCCAATGTCCGTAACGGGGAGAAAGCGGGCAGACGGTTTCTGGCAGTCTATCGGAGAAAACGGCAAAGATTGCAATCGCGTAACCAGTTAAATAAGAAAACTATAATCCGAAATTGCATAGACGGTTCTCATGTTTGGTTTCTTCAAGAAAAAGGTCTGGCCTCCTAACAGGCAAAACCCTCCTTGGGGAAGCGCTTCGTCCATCTATGCCCATATCGTTGCACATGTTGACACGGCCAGGCCGATAGGCTTGTCGGACGAGGGCTATTTGCTCCCCGATGAACACGCCAGTGATCCCGATAAAATTTCATTCGCACCGGGCGCCATGGACGGAGTGATGAGCCACCACGGTGCTTCCAAACCGAAAGATCAGATTGTCTCGGAACTATATGCGGCGTTGAAGCGGGCTATCGAAAGTGCATCGGAAAGCAACATTAGAGCCTTGTATTTACTGATCAAAGACGGTTCGGCTCTCGGCGCTATCGATGCGCTTATCGAAAGAATTAGGTCCGAAAGGGCTTTGGACGCTGGCAGGCTGTACGAGATCGTGCATTGGTTTTCAACGCATGCCGCTCACAGAGAGCCGGTGAAGTTCTCAATGGCATTGCTAGGCTTGCTCCGGGGAAACGATGACTCGGAGATTTTCCTGATGCTCGGTCGACATGACGAGTTCACGCTTTACGCCGCCGTCGCAATCTCTGGTAATGTCAGCTACGGCGAAAGAGTGCTGTGGAAGTTGGCCAAGACCGTCGAAGGATGGGGACGGATTCACGCTGTCGAGCGGCTTGCAGGCACAACTGATCCGGAAATCAAGAACTGGCTGCTCCGTGAAGGCTACAGAAATGCGGTTATGTATGAATATCTGGCCTGTATTTGCGCCAGAGCTGGTGACCTGCACATTGCGCTTCAGGCGGATCGAATAGATGATGAATTGCTCAATTCTGCGGCCGAAATCGTCGACACCATGATAATTGGCGATGGTGGGCCAGCTGAAGGGTTATCTGACTACGAGCGCGGTTGCGCGGTCGTTTGCGCACTTTTGGAGCACGGAAAAGGCACCTTTGTTTCCGTTTCGCACTATTCTTTTCTTTCGCGCCTTCGAGATTGGCTAGATGAGCATCAGTCGGGTGAAAGGAAACTGCAGCACGATTGGTCTGCCGACGCTGTCAATCGCATATCCGCATGTCTCTCCGACATACTAGCCGAAGACCACTGGAAACATGAGATATCGAGCGCTCTGGAGTTCGGGGGCAGGCAACAGTTTTGGAATGCAAGCAGGGTATGCCACAAATTTGGCATCGATCCATTTCCTTACTTCTATGCCCGAACGGAAGCGGGGGAGGAGTATTGGTGGGATTTGATGCGCAACTCAGATCCGCAACGCATTGATCAAGTGCTGGAGCTTGGCTTGAAACGCATCCCACTCGATAAAATTGCGACAGGGCCGAGAAATGAAATGGGCCTCGGCCCGGGATATGCAGCGCATACCGCTTTGGACTTCATTTTACAGGACCTTGAGAAATTTCCTGGCAAGGGCTGGACTCTGATTGCTGCGGGACTGCAAAGCCCGGTGGTGAGAAACCGCAATATGTCAATTCGCGCCATATCCAGGTGGGATCGAAAAGACTGGCCTCGGGAAGCCGTGGCTGCCTTAAATCGGCTGAAGGAATTTGAAACTAACGATGACATACGAAATCGGATCGAAGATTTGTTAGCGGGAAAAGAGATTTATTAGACCGCACAAAGTATCAGCAAAAACAATGCCTTCTTACCTGAAACAGAATTCGGCAATCCCGATCTCTCCTTCGAGGAAAGGTGACCCGAACGTCAATGATGATCAGATGAAGCGCCCGCCTTGCGGCGGGCGCTTGTTTTCATCGCAGGGTTCCTGGCCGGTTCCAGATAAGGACAAAGACATTGGGATCGTTCTGGCCCGGCGCTTGTCCCAGGTTTGCGTGAATACGGCGTGGTAATTCCGGCGTATCGAGCGTGATGGTGATGTAGGGTGCATCCGTGATCTTATTGGTTCGGATCCAACCGGCGCCGACTTCGGCCTCACCTGAGGTGACACGGAAATCCGGTGCTCTTTCGCTTACCCTGTCGATCGGGGTCATGACGATCGGAGCATCAAGGGTGAGGGTGGAAATTTTTCCGTGATAGGAACCGTCCTGCTTGCGGGTTAAAAAGCCAATGTTAGCCATTTTCTCTGTCCTTTGACCGTCGGGACAATTCCCGGCGTGCAAATCGTTTGGCTCGCCGGAAAAGCATGGCCTGCAGGATGCAATTAAATCAATTTTGCAGCGAAGCGACCGCGAGGAGGGCTGAGGACCGGGGAAAATTGATGGTGCGGGCAGCATGATCGTCGTCTTGCGGGCCATGCGCGGTGGGGCAGATTTTGCTAACGCAGGGGATTCTTGCCTGACTGGCTTAGGACAAAGGGGGAGGGCAGCATGGCAAGCGTCCGGCAAGCCGTGTTCCTCACTGCAGCTTCCAATGGCATCAGAGAGCCGTTCGCCTGCCGCACTCGTGAAAGTGTGCGGTGCGTTTCCGATTTGTCATTTCAGTCAGCACCAGGACGAGTGCCGCATCGGGTAGGGCATGAAGATTGAAATGGGCTTACTATCGCAGTGCCGTTTTCAATGAGCCGGCCGGAGCATCCCCAGCCGTCTAATCCTGGTTTGGACAATCTGTTCCATTATGCCCGCCGCGGCCAATGACATCCGAAAACCCAGAGCTATCGGGGCCGCGAAATTATAGTGGGAGGATGCGCTCAGCGCACGGCAACATCCTCCGGATCGCCAGTTAGATTCAGTTGGTGACTCCGCTATCGATTGATAGATCATGGATCAAAGAGAGGAACCTTAAAGATCCATGGGCAGCCTGGTCAAACGAAGTGAGGATCACAATCCCATCTCTTTGCGATCAATAGTCAGATACCAAAAATATCATAAAGACATGATATCTTTTAACACAGCGCGGCAGGCACCTTACTCATTTTAAATAGTCGATGAAATTTTTATACCTTGTTACCAATTCCACTTTAAGATTATGACGACCACTGTTTCGATCAAAGACGAGTGAGGCGGTGAAACCTTTCCCATTTTTGGTTATAAGATAGTGTCCTCTGCCGGAGAGTTCGACATTGTAACCTGCCTCTTTGAAACTGAGGATCATGTAAATCGCTGTGGACGTGGTCTCAACATTGGAACTGATATGGCAGATTGGCTTCTTCCCGAAGAGGGTGTGAATAAGAGCAACATCATATTCCTGATCCACCTTCATCAGTAACTTCTGAATTTTGGGACCGAAGGAGGCTGAATATTGATTAGTGGCCCACCGGTTCCCTTTGTATCCAGTTCTGATCAAATTGTCCCTGGAATATTGTCCCGTTTCCAAAAAGGAGCGACATTCTCGCAGGGCAGCGAGTGCAAACGCTGAACGGGTACTTAGTTCCGCTACAGTAAGTTTCGTGCTCGCACAGCCGGATAATACAGTTAAGAAGATGAGGGCAAGTCCTGCTTTTCTTATCAAAATAAACGTCCTGATTAAAAATAGTGCTCCGACGTCGGACATGAAATGTCGTTAATCCGGAACTGAAAAATTTGTCGGCTGAATGAGCCGAATGAAGCGTAGAATATATATTTGCCGCCGGATCAATATGGAAAGCGCATAATTCAACGCAGCTTTCAAAGAGGAAAGTAAACGCCTGACGAATTACCACTCAAACTGGATGTCCTGCCTGTTGTACTCACGACCACCCTTTGCATGCTGGATGCTTTTGACTTCGAGATCCAGTGCTGCTGTCTTTTCACAGATCCTTGCGATAGCAGCGGGGAGCTTGTTTAAATCTTCGGTATAGATTTCGGCCTGATACCGCGCCCGTGAGATCGCCACATAATACACTTCCTGAGATGTGGCGCGGCTGATGGATTTTGCGTCATACATCACGCGGTCCGCGGTCAGTCCTTGCGATGAATGAACCGTGGTCGCATATGCATGGTCGAGATGAAGCAAGTCTTTCGTGGACAGCACAATGCTATTGCGCGCATTGCTGATCTCTATTTCCCCATGGCTCAGCTCAGAAACCCTGAACCGGTCGCCATTGGTCAGGCCATGATCCGGCATATTGTGCGTAATCCGCACGTCATCCCCGATTGAGAACTCTTTCCTGACCGCCGCGTAGACAGAGATTTTGTTGCAGATCTGCGGATTGATATTCATCGCATTCCCTGATGCGATTGCGCGAATGCTGAGCGTGTTATCGCTGTGTTTATCGATAACCCGATACAGATCGCCTTTGCTGAGCTTCATCCTCTTATAATCAGCGTCAAAGCGGATAATATCATCATAATGAAAGTTTTTCGCATACATGCGTTCGGCTCTGGTGTTGTCGCGCCGTTCCAGCGTCACGACCTCCTTTCCTTTGCCGCTAAGATCAAGGAACTGACGCACATTTTCATTGATGGCTTTTCGCGCTTCATTCGTTCCGCTGACGATGATGGTCTTCTCCCGATCCTGCGGTGCCAGCTGTGCGTAGTTTTTCGCTATCGTGGTATGACGTTCGGCATCATCCCTGATTTCGACAACGGCACTGATCTTTGACAAGGATTTTGCGGTTTCACCTTTGGCTGCGAATTCGACCGCCTGTTTCAGGTTCTGGTCCTTCTGGCGCTGGATCTCGTCCATAATGACCGTTGTCATGCCATTGCGCTGCAGCTGATCGAACGGCCTGCCTGCCTCAATGGCCCTGGTCTGCTTCGTGTCACCCAGCAACACGATACGAGCGTCATGCGCTTCCACCAGCTTTAAAAGTGCGTGCATCTGGCGTGCCGGCACAACGCCAGCTTCATCCAGCACAAGAACGGTCTTCGAGCTGATTTCTTTGTCCTCCCTATGCAGGAAGGATGCGAGCGTCTGCGCGGGCATGTTCAGCTCTTTCAGCGCCTTCACCTGACTGCCATAAGGCGCAATCGCTCTGATCTCGTAGCCCGCAGTCTCAATCAATGGCAGTGCTGCCTGCAACATGTGGCTCTTGCCGGTGCCAGCCAGACCCTGAATGCCGGTAACTCTGTTCTGACCTGTAACTATACTCTCAACGGCCTGACGCTGCCCTTTGGTTAGCGTGAAGCTGACAAGATCAGCCTCGACCTGCTTCTTCGCCATGATCGGTGCAACCGATTGACGTCCTGCCGTTTCAACGCTGAGCAGTTCGCGCTCCTGTTTCATCGCTTCTGTGGTGGTGAACTGCAAGACGTCCGGAACAAGTCTGCCCTGCTGAATGGCTTCCGTCACACAACGCGTTGCAACACCGGTATCGATGCCCTTTTGCTGCGTGTATTCAATCCATTGCTGTTTAGTGAGCGACTGACCGTCCTTATTCTGAGCCGTCAGATAGCGTTGCTCGCCCCGGTGAAGATCGCCATTTGCCAGTCGTTTGCTGATCTCCCGGACAACATCCGTCTCTGTTAGCGAACCAATGCCATGTTGCAGCATAGCATTCATCAACTCCGTCCGACTGAACACCGATTGACGTTCCGACAAATGCCGGATCGCAAAATCGAGACTTTGTCCGGCGATGCTGGCCATCATAGCGTCTTTTACTGTTCCGGGTGAAAGAGCCGTCTTCTCAAAACTCATACCGAGTTGCTGCGCCTTTGCGCGCCATTGCAAATGAAGCTCTGCACGATCTGTGTCGCCCTTTGACTTGCGGGTATTGAGAGCGGCGGTCTGCTTTTCGCCAGTCGTCGCGCTTTCACGATCCAGACCGCGTTTTTTCAGATATGTCTCAACCTGTGCGCTTCGCTGGCTGAATGCTGTGATCTGGTCTCTGCTGATATGGGCCAGTTCAAACAGACCGTCATTTTCCAGACGGATGCCGTAGCCCAGTTTCTGGCACTCAGCCGCCAGTTCAGAGCGATACAAAGCGCCGTAATATTTTGAGTTCCTGATGATGTTATCGTTTTTGAGACTGCGCCACGCACCATCACTGCGCTGTGTCAGGTTCAGAACAATCGCATGCGTGTGTAACTGCGGGTCCGCTTCCCTGTTGGTCTCATGCCGAAACTTCGCAATGATCAGGTTGCCGGTCGTCTCGACGTAGGAAACACCTTTTTCTTTCCGTCGCGCTTCCGTCTGTTCCTCCATGCAGTCCAGAACCCTGGCCACTGCCCTGTCATGCGCTTTGATCAGTTCCACATCGCCATGCACCAGAGCTTGCAGGGAAACTGACTTTGGTGCTGAGAACGTCAGATCAATGCCTAAGCGCTTGTTGAAATCGAGCCTGACACTGGAGGAACGCACTTCATCGCCCACCACTTCGCCGGTCAGCAGGCGGGTGAAATCCGCCTGGCTGATTTCTCCGGTCAGTTGAAGCGTTTCTGCCCCTTTGCCTTGCCATTGCGAGGCTCCGGCTTCCTCCGAATAATAATCGTCAACGCCATCTTCATAGTATCGCGACAGATCGCCAACGTCTTTGCGGGTCAGGATTTTATGAGTGATCATCGTTCAAAATCCGGGAAGCTATTCTTCGAACGCCGGATTCGCACTGGCAAAATTAATGATCCTGACCGGCACTTTTGCAATCGGATAGCCGCCGGCAAAGGCAAGATAGGCAGTCAGGTTCGACAATTGCGCAATCTCGGCAGGCATGACGACCCGCTCACGCGCCTTTTCGGTTGAGTGACTGGTTGAGGTGTTTCGGTTGCCGACACTGCGATTATAGCGAACGCGCTCGACCTCATGTTCGCCGAGACTCTGGCTCATATCCTCATTGGTCTTTGGGTCTGTTCGTGAGCCGCCCAGCACCGCAAGCGAGCGAAAACAGGACCGGATTGTCTGCGCTTCCTCGCGTCCGTAAATTTCATTGAGCTGAGATGTTGATTGCAGTCCGGCGACAATGCACAGGCCATGTTTTCGCCCTTTGGTCAGTGCGGCTTCAAGACTTGCGAGCTTTTCCAGTGACGCAAGTTCATCAATAAAAAGCCAGATCCGGCGTTCCGGAATCTCCGGTAAAGACAGCATGGATGTGCAGATGACGTCTGTCCACGCAGAGATCAGCGGCTTGATAGCCTCGCTCATATCTTCACGCCAGGTTATAAATAAATTGCTCGTATCCCGCTTCTCGAGCCATGTTCGGATGCTGAAATTTCCACTCGGCATAGCGACATGTTCGGGCAGTTTATCGGACAGAACGAAGCGTGCAGAAGTCAGCGCTTTCGATGCTTCATTAGAACCGGCAAACAGCGATTCAGCCAGGGTTCCGGTGAGGAACTTTTTGAGATCATCCGCGGGAACAAGGGACGTATACCGGAACAGATCCCGCATGGAATGACTGCCTGTATGATGCAGTTTTCTGGCGGCTTCCCGCAACAAAAGCCGTGCATATCCCGCCCATTCTTCCGCATCACTTGTGCGCCCACGGGGAACGAGTGACAGTGCATAGCGATGAAAATCATAGTCGCCGCGGATCTCATTAAAGAACGACCAGCCTTCCGTTCTTTTGTCATACGGGTTCAGAATTGCATCTGCCGGACGATAGAATTTCGTCAGCATGTCCGCGTTGGGATCGAGCGCAATCACCCGGTCACCGCGTAAAATTGCGCGATATGCCATCTCCCGAAACAGCACCGACTTGCCTGTTCCGGTCGCACCATTAATCAGAAAATGCAGGGGCTCAATCTCAACCGGTATCGGAATATCGGCAATTGTCACCTGCGGAAACCCAGACCTTGTCTGCCGCGTTAATTGCTTCGGCCGAACGATCTGCGTACCACGTAAGAAGCGTTGAAAAGGTGCTCCGCGGAACTCCCCGACAGCCATTTTCCTCATACAGAAGATCAGTATCAGCCCCACGATCGCGCCCGCCATCACAGCAGACATCAGCAGGGGGCTGTGAGACGTTTGTTTGATCATCTCCCAGTAAAACGGCAGTGTGCCTTCCGGAATAATGTCGCTGAGTTCAACGGCCACCCACCAGAGCCCGGCAGGCAATGCCACAAGAATAAGCAGCTCTAATTTTCTCTGGTCTTCGGGATCCATCTAAAATGCTCCTTTGACCGTGGAAAAGACATTCATGCCCAGTCTTCGCAGTTCAGCATGGACCATGTTCACATGCTCGGGGCAGACCATGCCGCGTAACAGCAGGACAATCTCTGCTAACACGGCATCTGAGACCGCTTTGCTTTCCAGCTCCCGATCAGGAGCGGGGTCCTTCACAGTGTCGTTTTTGATGCCATTTAGCCGGAGATCACAGATTGCGGATTTCTGCGCGCTGATTTCTGAAACGGTATTTTCGCTTTCTTCCAGCCTGAGCCGT
>Ga0256901_1000265_pt1 | contig 32924 bp, 24 predicted proteins | sample MC6MC0689MT_FD_190200 | JGI IMG/M metagenome (GOLD analysis project Ga0256901, IMG submission 190200) | Metatranscriptome of enriched soil aggregate microbial communities from Iowa State University, Ames, United States - MC6-MC0689-MT... | ecosystem: Environmental > Terrestrial > Soil >... | reverse complement strand
TATTATTTGTAATTATTCTAAATAAGACTTATCTTCGAGACGACATAAGCACTTAAATTTGTTGTTTCATAGGAAGACTAGTCGTGAGATTAGTCTTTTTTTATTTAGACTGCCGTAATTTTTACGACAGTCTAATGTGTGGTTATTATTTATTCTCAAGTGCAACTTCCTGCGCTTTGTAGTAACTTTCAATCAAGGCCTGGTAATTTGGCATGACCATGGAAAGTGCTTTGGCATATTTCGCAGCATCCTTGTGTTGCCAGCTTTTTAATACCTCACTGATAACAGCAGTAGTTGTGATTGGGATAACTCCTGCCAGCTGTAGTCTTGCAAGAGTTACCTGAGTCGATAGCGGGCTCATATCGCCAGAGGCATCAATGACCGCAAATACCTCATAACCTTCGGCGATCGCTGAAATAGCAGGGAAGGCAACACAGACACTGGTCAGTACTCCCGCAATCACTAATTTTTTCTTCCCGGTATTCTTCACTGCTTGAACAAAAGCCGGAGTATCCCAGGCATTAACCTCTCCAGTACGACCAACATATACAGCTTGTGGCGCATTTTCGTGGATTTCGGGCATTAATGGTCCATTGGGGCCTTTGGGTTCTGATGCAGTAGTGATGACCGGAATATTTTCTATTGCGGCAATTTGGGCTAGTGCCACGACATTGCTTCGTAATGTAGGTACTTCGATATCTTTGACTGTTTGGAATAGACCACTCTGGTGGTCGATCAATAAAAATGCAACATCATCTGCATTGATTCTTGTTGTAAGTGCCATAATTTTAAAATTTTAATTTGTATAATAAATCTTTGGTTAAAGGTAGGCAGCGTATTTGTAGTGGAAAATAAAGCAGATTAAGCCTAAGACTTAAGGTACATTAAGTCTTAGGAAATGAACTGTTTCGAAAGAGGCCGTTCATTAGGAATACATTCTAGTTCGGAACTGATGGAACAACCCTTCATGGGCACCTTAGCATGCAAATGGGAGAATTTAGTTGCTGTTAGCGAATCATAAGTCTTCTCAAGTGGATATTAAAATAGTTCTGTTTGATGGAAAGAAGACTTAAAGGCTCACGCCACGTTTCCAAGGAATAAAATCGTCCTGTCGAAGTTGTACTGCTTTAGGAATGATTTTTCCGCTGGCTGCCAAAATACAATATTCAAGGATTTCTATTCCCATTTGCTCAATTGTCTTCTGGCCTTCGATAATGGCTCCTGTATTGATATCGATGATATCAGACATGTGGGTGGCTAGTCGATTGTTGGTGGCTATTTTGATCGTCGGGCAGATTGGATTGCCTGTCGGTGTGCCTAGACCTGTAGTAAATAACATGAGGGTTGCTCCAGCGGCGACTTTTCCTGTCGTTGCTTCCACATCATTGCCAGGGGTACAGACAAGACTGAGTCCAGCTTTGTTTGCCGGTTCGGTATAATCCAGAACAGCTACTACAGGTGAAGTACCTCCTTTTTTTGCAGCTCCATTGCTCTTTATGGCATCAGTAATAAGGCCATCCTTAATATTCCCAGGTGAAGGATTCATATGAAAGCCGGACCCAGCCTGTTCAGCTGCAAAGCTGTAGTCACTCATCAGCTTTATAAATTTATGAGCGGTTTGTGCATCTTGCATGCGGTCGATGAGCTGCTGCTCGGCCCCGCAGAGTTCAGGAAATTCGGCCAGGAGAACCTTGCCTCCCAGAGCAACCAGAAGATCCGAGCAGTAACCTACCGCGGGATTGGCAGAGATGCCGCTGAAGCCATCGCTACCACCACATTTGACGCCAAGGGTAAGTTTGCTGATTGGTTGTGGTGTTCGTCGCAGTTTATTGGCATCGACCATGCCAATAAATGTTTCTTTAATGGCATGCTGCATAAGAGCTCTTTCACTTCCTATTTGCTGCTGCGAAAATACAAGCAACGGTTTGTTAAATTGGGGGTTGCGATGGAATAGTGCAGCGCGAAAGTCTTCGACTTGTAGATTCTCGCAGCCTAGGCTCAATACAGTAACACCAGCAACATTGGGATGATCTGCATAGGCGGCTAATAAATGGGCAAGTACAGTTGCGTCTTGCCGGGTTCCCCCGCAACCACCTTGATGCTGTAAAAATTTAATGCCGTCAACGTGCGTAAAAACACGTGCTTCATGTTGTGTGCTTTCGGGTGATAGATCCACTTGCTCTAGGTTTTCAATAGAATCATAAGCGCGTAATAGAGCCCGGGTATAATTTTTATATATATTGGAACTGCCGTAACCCAGTTCTTCCTCCATGGCCTGCCGGAGGACATCAATATTTCTATTTTCACAAAAAACGGTTGGAATACATAGCCAGTAGTTCGCAGTGCCTACACGACCGTCTGCACGGCGGTAACCCATAAAATGTCGATCTTTGAATGAGCTGACATCTGGTGGTGTCCATTGTTGTGAAAATCCTCGGTATTGAAAGGAATCCACAGCATGTTGGGTATTGGCAGTGTCCATCAGACTGCCTTGTGTCACATCTTGCGTTAAACGGCCAACGACGACACCATACATCAGGACCTCTTGCCCAGCTTTCAGGTCCTCTATAAAAAATTTATGTTTGGCCGGAATATCATTATGGAGGTAATATGTGTTGGATCCGTTTCTTACGGTAGTCTGTGCGTATAAATCCCTCAGTGCGACAATTACATTGTCTTTGGGATGTATTTTAAGTGTATTCATACTGTTTGCTGTTCGAAAAGATAATCAACTATGGTGCTGCGTAGTCCCAACTGTTTAATACGTTGTAAAATTTCACTGACCATGCAGGCAAGTCCAGCGTAGTTTAGGAGAGACTCACCCCAGATCTGCTGGTCTGCTAGTAAGGATGGAACAGGATCAGGCTGTTGCAGATGTAATTGCACTGCACTGCGGTAATCGTCATGAAAGTCGTTTTCTTCAGTGGTCTGCTGCATCAGTAAAATATAGGCTGCAAAGCCGATGGCGACCCCTGTGGGGGGAGCTTGATGCTTGCCATACCAATAAGGCAGTATAGGAAGCACACGGGTCTTGATCTTACTGCTGAATTGTATGGCAATGGAAGTCCATTGATGGGACAGAAATGGATTTTTGAAACGGTCAATGACGGTATGGGCAAACTGGTCAGCTTCTGTAGATAGGATTCCTGTTTGCAGGAGGCTAGGGCCAATTTCCTTGAAAAGGATCTGACGGATATAACAGTCCAGGACTGCATCTGTAAAGAATGTTTTGACATCTGCAATACCGGAAAGTATAGCCAGCCCACAGCAGAGTGTATGAGTCGCATTTAACAGGCGGAGCTTAATCTCTTTGTACTTAGCGATATTTGGAACTATTTTGATCGATGGATCCAGGGCTGCAAAAGACAGCTTGTTGTGTACAACACTGCTATCCGATTCGATGGCCCATAGCCGGTAGGGTTCTGCCATTATCGCAAGTGAATCCACATAAGGCAGTGTGTCTGGGGCTACCTTATTGAGGACAATCCGGTCTACTAGCGAATTACAGAAGTAGTTTGCTTGATCAACCCAATCGATAAAGGTGTCTTCAAGTTGTTGCTGATGACATAAATTGAGGATAATATCTTTAAGTACAACAGCATTGTCTGTAATGAGTTCGGTAGGTATAATGACCAACCCTTTGGTCGGATCCGCATCGAAATGCCGATAACGAGCATATAGGTAAGCAAGTATTTTAGCGGCAAGGCTTATTGGAGGACTGTCATGGATTGTACCTTCGGAGCCGACAATACCAGCTTCGGTGGTATTGGAAATCAGGATCTCCATTTCGGGAGATCTGGCGGTCTTTAAGATTTCATGCCATTGTTGCTGTGCAGACAATACGCGGGAAATAGCAGCATTGACCTGTCTAGAGACGATATGCTGTCCATCTTCGTACCCCTGTACAAGTAAAGTATAGAGCGAATTTTGCTGTTCAAAAGCTGTTGTACTGCCTTGATCGGTCGACTTGACGACTAAAATGCGGCCTTGAAAGATGCCAGCGAGATTGGCTCGGTGGATATAGTCGTCAGGTAGGCCACGCAAAAGGGCTCCAGTGCCAAATTGGATCACCCGTTCAGGTAGTGTCAATAGAGACAGCTCGGGGATATCGACCCATGTGGGATCTATAGCGTTCAGCTGCTTCCAAGATAATGTGGCTTTATTATTTTCCATTGTTCGTTTTTTTAGCGCGGCAATTGGGTTTTGATCTGATTTACAATTCTACTGTTTATTATGAAAAACAACAATGAAAATCAATGATAACGTTATCGGTCCGATTTGCTCTGATCAAACTGTCAGAAAAGTTTTGTTGGTCGTTTGAACGCTTTATATAGACGGCGGATTTTCGGTAACGCTACCGCTACTTTATTCGGGCAATCTGTTGGATTTCTTTCTCCAAAGGTCTTTCTTTGGGTATAACGCAATGGAAATAAACTAAAATCCAACAATTTAAATCGATAAATTATGATAGCTCGTATCGACAGTAAACATTTGTTTTTTGTGGGGCTAATTGGCTGTTATTTCTTCCTTTTTACTAAGGGAGCTCATGCACAGCCAAGCACCCGGATAGGAAAGGTGATCAGCACGACGGATCAGAGACCGCTACTGGGAGTGACGGTGCTAAACCTCAGCACGCAGCTGGCGGAGCACACAGACCAAGAAGGTAATTTTAGTATTAGGGCTGCGGTGGGGGATAGACTCAAGTTCTCTTTGATCGGGTATAAATCGGCGGAGTTGCCTGTGACGGCAGCAGGCTTATTGACCGTTGGCCTTGCACAGGAGAATTTTACCATCGATGAGGTTGTGGTAACAGCACTTGGTATCAAAAGGGAAACAAGAGGACTTACCTATGCAACACAGCCGCTTAGTGGCAGTGCCGTTAATGACGCTAGGGACAATAGCGGGAATATCATGAGCAGTCTCACGGGTAAAGTGGCCGGTGCTGTTATTACCACTGCCGCCTCCGGTCCCGGTGCTTCAGCACGGGTGGTTCTCCGCGGTAACAAATCCATTTCAGGAAATAATAATGCCCTGATCGTTGTCGATGGCGTACCATATGACAATTCAAGTGCACAGCAGGCGACTGGTACGACCTATAACTACGGTACCAGTGATGGTGCTGCCAATATCAATCCGGATGATGTGGAATCCATCAACGTACTCAAAGGTCCCTCAGCAGCGGCGTTGTATGGAAGCAGAGCTGCAAACGGGGCAATTCTGATCACGACCAAACAGGGAAAGTCGGGACGATATACGATAGATTACAACGGAAGTGCCTTCTTTGATCAGGTCAATCTACTTACCGAGTTTCAAAATACCTATGGCCGAGGAAATGGTGGTGTCAGCGGGACAAACATCGGGGAGAGTTGGGGACCAAAGGCACAAACCTATAAAAATAATGTTAAGGACTTCTATGAAAATTCGGCAACTTTCAATAACAGTATCAGCACCTATGGTGGTACAGAGAAGCTGCAGGGGTATGTTTCCTATGCCAACAACAAAATCGGCGGGATTATCCAGGGTAACTCACTTAAACGTAACAGCCTTAATCTGCGCGTCAATACGGAGCTTATTCCCAAATTGAAAACGGATGTCAAACTCAATTATGTCAATCAGCAGATTGACAACCGGCCACGTCTGGGGGATATGGGGATTCCTGTTGAAGCCTATATTATTCCACGGGACATGGATAAAAATGAACTGATGGATTATGAGACCATCGATCCCAATACAGGTCAGCCCCTACGTAAATACTGGTCGGGATCGGCCATTTATGATAATCCTTATTGGAGTATCAACCGTACATCTGTCAATGAAGTACGTGATCGCATTACAGCACTGGGTTCGGCGACTTATCAGCTTAGGGACTGGATCAGCATCATGGGCAGATATAGCTTTGATAAATATATTGATAATACGGATGGTTCCTTTTTTGCGAGTACAGTATCTGTTGGCGATGTGCGCAAAGGGGGGAAATATTATGAGACCAATGCCCGGTACCAAGAAAGTAACCTTGACTTTCTGATCAACGGTAAAAATCCGTTGACAGAACATATCGCCATTACCTACAATCTCGGGGCTAGTACACTACGTCGGAAATACAGTAGTTTTCAGAATATGGCCAATGGTCTATCCATTCCAAATGAGTTTAGCCTGAAAATGGCAACGACGCCTGAGTTTTTAGCTATAGCAGGCTACGAGCGCCGCCTCAATTCCGTTTATGCCAGTACACAGCTATCCTTTGACAATACTATTTTTTTGGATATGACTGCCCGTAATGACTGGACCTCAACATTGAAAGCACCGCACAGTTATTTTTATCCTTCTGTTGGTATGTCTGCGATATTCAATGAGTTGTTACAGATGCCTGCTTGGGTCAATTTTGGAAAAATTAGAGCATCTTATACTCAGGTCGGTAATGATGCTGATCCGTATCTGCTCAGACAGCTTTATTCATTTGGACTGGGAGCCGGAAATGGATTTATTTCCCGCTCGCCAATTAAAGCTATTCCAGACCTAAAACCCGAATTGACCAAGTCATTTGAAGCAGGTCTTGATATGAAATTCTTTGGAAACAGACTAGGTTTTGACCTGACTTTGTACAAAAGCAATACGGTAAATCAGCTACTCTTTCTGGGGCTGCCTATGGCTAGCGGTTATAGCCGGCAATACATCAATGCAGGGGATATTGAAAACCGAGGACTTGAACTGCAGCTGATGGCAACGCCTATAAAAAGCGAACATTTTTCTTGGGAGACGACGTTGAATTTTGCCAGTAATACCAACAAGATAATCGCATTGCACGATAAAACAAAACGAGCCAATATTACCGACAATAACAGGTATGCCACAGTTGTGGTAAACGAAGGAGAGAAGTATGGTGACCTCTACGGTTATGCTTGGAAACGTGATCCACAGAGTGGAAAATTTGTGGTAGATGGTAGTGGGCTGCCGGTGGTAGAAGCGAATCAAAAATTAGGTAACTTTAATCCCAAGGCTTTATTGGGTTGGTCCAATTCCTTTTCATACAAGGGTTTTACGCTCAATACATTAGTGGATGCAAGAATTGGAGGAGAAATAGTCTCAGGAACTTCAGCCTACCTCGCAGCCTTTGGTGTAGCAGACTACACCTCAATGTATCGCGAAGGTGGTCTCGTACTGGATGCTGTGGATGCCAATGGTGCCGCTAATACACAAGCCATCACCGCGCAGCAGTTGTGGACACGTGTATCGCAAAATGGCCGGGATGGTTGGGGTGAGTTTTTTACTTATGACATGACTAATGTGCGGCTCCGGGAATTGTCCATTACTTATAGGTTGGACTTAAAGAATACCTCGGTATTCAAGAATGCAGGGCTATCCCTAACAGGACGTAACCTCTTTTTCATCTACCGCGGAAAATCCAAACTGGATATACCGGGAATTGGGAAGACAAAAAACCCGATAGACCCCGAGGCTGCGCTGGGAGCTGGTAATTATCAGGGTGTGGAAGTTGGACTACCACCGTCGGTACGGACATTCGGGCTAAACTTAAAATTAACCTTTTAACAGTTGTAAACATGAGAAGAAACATGCTATATGGTGCTTTGCTAGGATTGAGCCTTATTTCTTGCAGCAAAGATTTTGATCGGATTAACAGCGATCCCAACAACATCACGGTGATCACACAGCGTGAGCTGCCCTTTATGTTTGCAAAAGCACAGTCTTCGGCTGCGATGAACCGTTCTTTTTACCAGACCGTACAAAATCTTGGCGCCGATCTATATGGACAGTATTTTGCATTGACAACTAATTCTTTCAGTACGGATCGCTACCTGCTGACACCTGACTGGCAACGGCGATTCTGGACTGTGGTGTATGTTGATACCGCGCCGCAGCTTAAAAGTATTATGGATAATACCGAGTCTGATACAGGGGAAGCGGCACTCGCGAATATTATGTGGGTATATGCCTTTCACCGCTTGACTGATCATTTTGGTCCGATCCCTTATTTTGCAGCAGCAGAGGCTCGCGATGTCATTCCTTACGATCCGATGGATAAGATCTATGCGGATTTTTTTACTCGTCTTACGACAGCGGTAGACCAGCTGAAAGCCCTGCCTTCGGGTACAACAATCTTTCAGGGATATGATCTAATGTATAACGGAAATGTGGAAAATTGGATCCGCTTTGCGAATTCCATGCGCCTACGGCTCGCTCTTCGGATATCAAAAGTAGATCCCATAAAGGCAAAGTTTGAAGCTGAAGCTGCGGTGGCAGCAGGTGTGATGACCAGTAATGGTCAAAATGCCACCATGCTCAAGTCACTCTCGGGCAACGATACCAACGGTCTGTCGCAGGTGGCTGTTTGGAACGAATTTTCGATGAGTTCAACGATAGCCTCATATCTCAAAGGCTATGAAGATCCAAGGTTGGGTATTTATTTTCAACCTAGCTTGAGTGGAAAAGTCTTTAACAGCGTACGTAATGGAGCTATAGCCACCGATCTTGGGCAGCCAAGAAATCAGTCGAGAGCCAATTCCAATGTGGGTACCTACTGGGTGCGGTACAATGGCGAAGTGCTTGAAGGTAATTTTACACAGAATTTTCATATTATGTGCGCCGCCGAATCGTTTATGCTGCGTGCGGAAGGCGCTCTGAATGGTTGGAATATGGATGGTACAGCACAGGTGCTCTACGAACAAGGAATACGTCTGAGTATGGCGCAATGGGGTGTCAATGATGAAACAATCATCCGCAATTACCTTTCCTCAACGAATAGACCGACCGCTCCGGGCGATTACCATAATTCTCCAGCAGTTGCCGTAACTCCAATTAAATGGAGCGGTACGGAGGCTGAACAACGTGAACAGATTGGTGTACAGAAGTGGCTTGCCGTCTATCCCAACGGTATGGAAGCATGGGCTGAATATCGTCGTTCAGGATACCCAAAGATGTATGCGGTGCTACAGTCCGACAATCCCGACCTGCCGGCTGGAACATTTATCAAGAGGTTGCCTTACCCTTTGACGGAAGTGACAGACAACTTTGCCGAATTGACAAAGGGTCGTGCCTTGCTCGGTGGAGCGGATAACGCCGCAACTAAACTTTGGTGGGACGTGGATTAAGGGTTAAATAAGGATGAATTTTAAACTATATACAGTCACGCTTATGATGACATTCGGACAGCAGGTAGCTGCACAGACAGCCCTACCGGAAATACTATCCATCCCAAAGGACATTGATCCACTCAAGGAATTAATCGAAAGTCAGGCGGATGAACTCTTGTATAAACTGCCGATGGATCGTATTGTAGACCCTGGACAACTCTTAAATCAGATTCATACCAATCTTCAATTGGGTAACAGTGCCGATAGCGATCTGGATATGCGGGTTGTTGCTAGCCTGGACTGTGGTGGCTATACGGTATATAATCTGATCTTTCAAAGTCTGCCGGGCGTATACGTCCCAGCCAACCTCTATGTTCCCAAAGGGCAAGGGCCTTTTCCAGCGATATTAAACAGCCACGGTCATTGGGCACCGGGACGTCGTAGTGAAATCGTGCAACTGACATCTCAAATACTAGCAAGCAATGGCTATGTATGCCTTAGTATCGATGCTATGGGGGCGGGGGAACGTGGACGTCGGCACGAACATGAATATCATGGGGCCAATCTGGGGTCATTATTATTGGATATGGGGACACCCCTAATGGGGATACAGCTGCAGGAAAATAAACGTGCCATAGATCTGCTATGCAGCTTGGATTATGTAAATAAAGAGCAAATTGGCGCTACTGGTGCCAGTGGTGGTGGCAATCAGACCATGTGGCTAACAGCAATGGATGCTCGCGTCAAAGCTGCTGTCCCGGTCGTCAGTATAGGTACCTTCCGCTCTTATATTATGAATAGCAACTGTGTCTGTGAGTTACATCCTAATGGCCTGCAGCATTTTGAAGAGGGGCAGCTCTTGCAGGCGATGGCTCCTAAGGCTGTAAAGATCATTACAGCCCTAAAAGATGGGAACGCCGCATTTAACGTTCATCAGATGCTGAAGTCGTATCGTCTTGGCAAGTTAGCATATCAACAACAGGACTCGGCTGATCGATTAGCGTATGAATTATTTGATGAGTCGCACAGCTATACAATTGAAATGAATAAAGCTATGCTCTCTTGGTTTAATAAAAGCTTTAATTATCGTCAGTCCTTACCAATTGAGCTAAATGCGGTACATATGCTCGATACCAGTCGTTTGTCGGTGTTGCAATATGGGATTAAAAGCGAAAAAATAATGACGATACCAGCCTTTGTGAATAGGGAGTTCAAACTAGCTGAAAATAAGTTAATCGTCACTAATGGGCGGAGCACAGAAACCTATCTGCAGGAGCTCCGCCTGCTGCTCTCCAAGGTCGAATCGGATCGACTGCTTTCGGTGAGAACGTTATTACCTGAGGCAGGATGGCGACGAATTATCCTCGAAACGGCTCAGCGGCAACTGATTCCTCTGCTCGTTAAGGAGCCTGCTGGAGGAGGGAAGATGATGCACGTCTTATTCCCCGATCAGGGCAAACAGGGACTTAATCTTACGGAAATTGAACAGATGGTCGCGAGGGGCGAGGGCATTGCGATCGTAGATCTCTTTGGCCTCGGGGAACGAGCTTCAGCCAGTGCCGAACATATTGATGGGGCGCTACCTCGTTTTCATACCATCTCACGTTCAATGCTTTGGATGGGGCAAACTATGATGGGAATATGGGCTAACGAGATTACGCTCGTAAGTGACTATCTGCAGCAGCATTACGGTAACCATAAGCTGATTGTTCATGCCGATCGCGAAACTGCTTTGGCAGCCTTGATCAGCAGCGACTTATCGCCACAACAACGGATACTGCAGCTTCGGCGATTGCCCGCCAGTTACCTGCCAGATATGACCGGAAGTCTGGAAAATTTCAACATGGCCGTCCATATTCCTGGAATTTTAAAGTGGGGCGATATACCCTTGTTGTTGGCATTGAGCAGGGAAGATATTAATGTGGATGAGCTGATGCCCTGGAGTGGTAAAAGCTGCCCAGAAAAGGATAAAAAGCAATTATTGAATAAGGTAAATGCGTATAAAAGAAAGTTTAACATTGGAGGAACTCTCCAGATCAAGTAGTGACCATGGGAACAAATAGAAGATCATTTTTAAAATTATCTGGTCTAGCCGGTTTTGGACTAATAACCGGTTGCACCGCACAGGAAAAGGAAACCTCGGGTACTAAACTCGATCATATCCGGCTGGAAGCATCTAAAAAATATAACAGCATTTTTAACATGTCGGGCTATGCCGCACCCAAAATTGAAACTGTACGCGTGGGTTTTATTGGTGTTGGAAACCGGGGCTCGGCGGCGGTAGAACGAATGAGCCAGATTGCTGGTGTCAGCATTCATGGTATCTGTGACATCAGGCCGGAGAAAGCCCATGAAGCCAAGGAGCGGATTAAGACGTCAGGGCATGTTGCCACAATTTATGCTAAAACTGGAGAAGATTGGAAAAGGATGTGTGAATCGGATCAATTTGATCTGATCTATATTGCTACACATTGGAGCATGCATGCTGATATGGCGATCTATGCCATGGAGCAGGGTAAACATGTCGCACTCGAGATCCCCGCGGCAATTACCGTGGAGGACTGCTGGAGATTGGTGAGAACCTCCGAAGCAACAAAAAAACATTGTGTGATGCTCGAAAATTGCTGTTACGACTATTTTGAGCTATTGACGCTCAACTTGGCAAGACAGGGGTTTTTCGGTGATATCATCCACTGTGAGGGGGCTTATATCCATGATATCATGGACAGCCTTTTTGATGAGAAAAAGCGATACGATTTTTGGCGGCTCAAAGAAAATGCTGCTCGAAACGGAAATCTATATCCAACCCATGGACTGGGGCCGATTTGCCAGATACTTCGGATCAATCGTGGCAACAAAATGGACTATATGAACTCAATGTCTTCAAAGGACTTTATGCTTAATTCCAAAGCAAAGGAAATGGCACAGGTAGATAAGCAGTTTGAAAGTTATGTCGATAAACCATTCCGCGGAAATATTAATGTGTCGAACATTATGAACTCAGACGGTAGTACGATGATGTTGCAGCATGACGTAAGTTCACCGCGTCCGTATTCGCGTATTCATCTGGTGAGTGGTACAAAGGCGTTTGCTCAAAAATATCCATTGCCTGGAAAGATCGCCATAGGGCATGATGATTTTTTAGGAGCAACCGAGATGGCTGAATTGGAAAAGAAGTATGCTCCTGGTATTATCACCAAGATCGGCGAGCTAGCAAAAGCAATTGGTGGTCATGGGGGGATGGATTTTATGATGGATTGGCGATTGATCGACTGTCTTAGAAATGGGCTTCCGGTCGATATGGATGTCTACGATGCCGCAAGCTGGAGTGTTATCGGCCCATTGAGCGAATGGTCTGTGGCTAATGGCTCCCAGCCGATTGAAATACCAGATTTTACAAATGGCCTCTGGAAAGATAATCTGGTACATGATATCAACTTAACAAAAGGTGGAACAACACAAGTATTGAAATCAACTAAATAAATAAAATCAAGTGAACTTAGAAACTTTTAAAACACGCGAAGAACTGGGTTTGGCGGCTGGAAAGGCCGGAATCGAGGCTATTAAAACTGCAATAGCGGAAAATGGTGAGGTAAATATTATTCTGGCGACAGGACAGAGTCAGTTTGAAACTTTGGCAACGCTGGTAGCGGCGACGGATATTGATTGGGGCAAAGTACGGATGTTTCATCTGGATGAATACATCGGTATTCCGGTAACACATAAAGCAAGCTTCCGTAAGTATTTGACCGAGCGCTTTCTTAATCTTGTAGCCCCTTTAAAAGAGGTCGTGCTCATTAACGGAGAAGGGGATCCCCAAGCTGAATGTGAACGTCTCGACAAAAAAATCGGTGCACATCCCATTGACGTTGCCTTTGTCGGGATAGGCGAAAATGGACACCTAGCTTTCAACGATCCGCCTGCGGATTTTGATGCCAGTGGAGCTTATCTGGTAGTAAACCTTGATACACAGTGCAGGCAGCAACAGCTGGGGGAGGGATGGTTTGCATCGATTGACGAAGTTCCTGCTCAGGCTATCAGTATGTCTATTCGACAGATTATGTTATCCCGAAAAATTATATGTGCAGTACCAGATAAACGAAAAGCAGAGGCGGTGCGGAACTGCCTCTCCGGGATGATCTCGAACTGGCACCCTGCGAGCATATTACAGCAACACACGGATAGTACTTGCTATCTCGACAAAGAATCAGCTTCTTTACTATAATCCGCTGCGATGACATCAACTGCTTTAGATCGAAAGACAACATTGGTATCCATAGGGATCATAGGACTGATGTTCTTTATTTTTGGATTTGTCTCCTGGGTAAATGCGATACTGATTCCTTATTTTAAAATCGCATGTGAATTAAGTAATTTTCAGTCGTATTTGGTAGCGTTTGCGTTTTACATTTCCTACTTGTTGATGTCGATGCCTGCATCTTATATATTAAAGAAGCTGGGTTATAAAAATGGGATTATGGTCGGTTTTTGGATTATGGCAATGGGAGCATTGTTATTCGTCCCGGCTGCTTATGGACGCACATACCTTATTTTTTTAGTAGGTCTCTTTACTTTGGGTACCGGATTGACGTTGCTGCAAACTGTCGCTAACCTGTATATTACACTGATTGGTGAAAAAGAGCGGGCAGCACAACGAATCAGCATGATGGGGATCTGTAACAAAGGAGCCGGGATACTGGCTCCGCTGATCTTTTCATATGTTATCCTGCGACCCCAGGACAATACGCTTTTTAATCAACTGGAAGCAATGGATGAGTTATCCCGTGCCATCGCGTTGGATGAGTTGATTTTACGTGTCGTCTGGCCTTACACTGTCGTAAGTGGGGTGCTGTTTCTGATCGGGGTATTAGTCAAGTTTTCCATTCTCCCAGAATTGGATCAACAGGAAGCCCCTATAGTGGATGGACAAAGGATAAACAAAAAAGGAATCTTTCAGTTCCCTCACCTCGTACTTGGGGCGCTGGCAATTTTTTTGCATGTGGGAACGCAAGTCATTGCGATCGATACCATTATTAATTATGCTGGATCGATGGGGTTATCCTTGTTGGAAGCCAAAGCTCTGCCATCTTATACATTAACTGCTACGATCTGTGGATATCTCTGTGGTATTGTGCTAATCCCAAAGATCTGCAGCCAACGACTCGCGCTTAAATTTTGTACGATCCTTGGGTTAATGCTAGCGTTATTAGTTTGTACATCGCATGGCTCTGTCTATTTTTTGAATAAAGATTTGGATATTTCGGTTTGGTTCATCGTACTGATCGGGCTACCTAATGCCTTGATTTGGGCTGGAATTTGGCCCCTAGCATTGGAAGGCTTGGGAAGTTATGCAAAACAGGGGTCTGCATTGTTGATTATGGGACTGAGTGGGAATGCCGTATTACCGTTGCTGTATGGATTATGGGCAGATGCTGTTGATGTAAGGTCTGCCTATTGGATATTGATACCTTGTTTTCTATATTTAGTTTTCTATGCATTCAAAGGCCATAGGTTACGCACATGGAATATATTTAATAAACAAAATTGAGCTATGCTAACGATTACAAACACTAACATCATTACACCCAATCGTATCATTGAAAATGGAACAGTAAGGATTGCTGAGGGAAAAATTGTGGATATCGCTACGCAGCGAGTTTCAGCGGACGAGCAGTCAGGTGAATGGCTGGATGCCAAGGGGCTTTTTTTGTCCCCGGGATTTATTGATATCCATGTGCATGGTGGTGGTGGTGCCGATTTTATGGATAATACGGTTGATGCTTTTCTAAAAGTTGCACAGACACATGTCCGTTATGGTACCACAGCGATGTTGCCGACGACACTGACCAGTGAGCCAAGTGAGTTATTGGCTTTGTTTGATACCTATATGGAGGCTTTAAGCCGCAACGTGCACGGCTCGCGCTTTTTGGGGTTGCACTTGGAGGGACCTTATTTTGCGATGAACCAGCGGGGGGCACAGGATCCACGTTATATTCGAAATCCAGACCCGAATGAGTATCTGCCTATTCTCGAGCAGTATCATCACCTGATTGCACGATGGAGTGCCGCTCCTGAACTTCCGGGGGCGCTTGATTTTGGACAGAAAGTCCATGACTATGGAATTTTACTGGCCCTGGCTCATACAGATGCTATCTATGAAGAAATCCTCCCTGCAGTCGAACACGGCTATCGGTTGGCAACTCATTTGTATTCGGGAATGTCTGGAATGACACGACGGAATGCTTATCGTTATGCTGGGGCAATAGAAAGCTGTCTGCTTCTAGATGCTATTGATGTTGAGATTATCGCCGATGGTGTTCATTTGCCAGAACCCTTTTTAAAATTGATCCATAAAATCAAGGGTGATGATAAAATCATTCTGATTACAGACGCCATGCGGGCCGCAGGTATGCCCGAAGGAAAAAGTATATTGGGAAGTCTTACTGGTGGAATTGAAGTTATTGTTGAAGATGGCGTTGCTAAACTACCTGATTACTCTTCTTTTGCTGGGAGTGTCGCTACCGCCGATCGGCTAATCAGGACTATGATCAATATGGCTGGTTTAGATCTTATAACGGCCATAAAGATGATGACGCTAAACCCTGCAAGACTACTTGGCTGCGACGATCGTATGGGTGCGATAGAGATCGGCAAGGATGCGGATATTGTTCTGTTTGATCAAGATATACGGGTACACTATACTTTTATATCCGGCAAATTATGTTATAAAAATTAATTAGGTGATCTTGTTGATCACCGAATCACGAACCACCAGTTTTCCGGGGAGTATAATATCCTGAATTTCGAAGTCCTTATTTTTTATGTGACGGATCAGCAGGGCACAGCTACGTTTTCCGATATCAAAGGCGGGTTCCTCTATGGTGGTCAGATTGGGTTCGACTACGGTGCAGATGGGGTCATTTGTAAAACCAATAACGCTGATATCAATACCTACGCGCAAGTTGTGTTTTTTGATGCACAAGATTGCACCGACAGCTTTGCGGTCATTGGCGGCAAAGATGGCGTCGGGACGCTGAGGTAATGCCAGTAGTTTGGTTGTATCCTCACTGCCGTGAATTTGCGAGAAACCGGAATGTACGATCAGGTTCTCTTCTAAAGGTCTGTTGCACTGTTTCAATGCTTCAATATAACCGTTGAGTCGCTGTTGTGTAAATTTGAGGTCTTTCGGACCAGCAATATGGGCAATACGGTTAGCGCCATTTTCGAGTAGAAATCTTGTTGCCTGAAAAGCGCCCGCAAAGTCATCCTGTACAACTTTTGATGCTACGATATTATTTGGGACCCGGTCGAAAAATACAATAGGTAGCCCTTTAGCCATCAGTCGTTCAAAATGTTCGTTGATATAGGAATCCGAAGATATGGAGACTAGAAGTCCGTCGAGGCTACTGGTCGATAGGTTTTCCAGTAGGCTCTGCTCGCGGGCCATACTATCGTTGGTGACATAAAGAATGATATTGTAATCCTGTTCATAGGCCTCCTCCTGAATGCCTGAAATAACTGTCGAGAAATAATAGTTGGTAATAAATGGAATGACAACGCCAATATTTTTTGTTGAACCTGAGGCTAATGCCGCTGCATTTTTGTTGGGCTTAAAATTAAGTTCCCTGGCCAGTGACAATACTTTCTGACGTGTTGTAGGGTTGACATCATGCGTGTCTCGAAACGCTCGTGAAACAGTGGAAACAGAAATGCCAAGCATTTCAGCAATATCCTTGATGCCGATGGGATTTTTCATAGATAAAAGGTTGGTTCGAATTATTCGATTTACAATTTACTAAAAACAATTTATATATGATTGTGATATATGATATTGCCCTGTCAGAATTCAGTTACTATGATTTTTTTTATCTTTATTGAGCATCAATAAAGAAGAGGTTTTTTGCGTTTTATTGCTTAGCTTGCTTTTTTATCTGTATCCTTACGTACGATTAAAGGTAGCCAATGATCCTATTTGATTTTATAAAATTCGTATTAATTGCAACTGTCTTCTTATGGAGTGGAATACTCTATGGGCAGAATGATAGTGACCTGGTCAAAGGCAAGGTGGTTGATCCGGAGATGTCACCTGTTGCCTTGGCTACAGTAGGTCTGTACAGTAGCAGTGGGATATTGGTATCCAGTACAAACACAGATAGTCTGGGGACTTTTCAGCTTCGGGGTAAAATTCCGGGTAAATATTTTGTCGCGGTAAAACACCTTGGCTACCATGATTATAGGAGCACGCTATTTGACCTTGCCAATAGTAATTTGGAGATAGTAAAACTCTCCCGACAGGAAAATAAGCTGGAAGCGGTGACAGTCGAAGGCAAAAGAGCGGTACTAACGGTTGATGGTGGCGCGATTGTCTATCAGGTAGAAAATAGTATCGGAGCACAGGATATTTCGGCCTTTGACGCATTAAAAAGAGCGCCTGGGGTACAGATCGAAAATGAAGTCGATATTACGCTCAATGGTAAAAGCGGAGTGCAGATCCTGTTGGACGGAAGACAAACTTTTCTTTCGGGCAAGGAGCTCAGCGATCTATTGAAGTCGATGTCATCGAATAACCTCAGATCCATCGAAATTGTCAATAGTCCCTCAGCTAAATATGATGCGAGCGGTGCAGCTGGTATTATCAATATCAAAACGAAGAAAAATCAGTTGAAGGGCTTGAATGGAAGTATAACAAGTGCCTTTGCTTATGGTGTCAGCCCGAAGCAATTGCAGCATATGACCTTCAATTACCGGGTGAATAAATTCAATGTATTTGGGAGTTATAACCATACACTTGGCCACTACAATTACTTGTATGGCACTAATCGTCAGCAAAACGGCAAATCCTATGACAGCCACACGGTCGATGTGGATAAGCGCCAGAAAATGGGCGCTCAGATGGGGATAGATTACTTTCTCAATGATAAAAATACAATAGGTCTTTTGGTAAACGGTAATTTTATCTTCGGTGGCGGACTGACCAATACAGCTACGACGATTGCTACACTTCCCTCGGCAGTGTTGGAAGGATCTCTTGATGCTATCAACGATTACTACGGCCAGAGCACCAAGCGCTACAACTTTAATCTGAACTACAAATATGAAGATACGTTGGGCCGTAGCCTAAATGTGGATTTGGATTACGGTCTTTTTGATAAATGGAATAAAAACCTGCAATCGAATACCTATCGGGACAATGGGGGAAATGTCTTTGACGAGAATCTGTACCGTACGCTGAATGATATCGATATTGATCTAAAAGGGCTAAAGGTGGATTACGCTACGAAACTGTGGGACGGAAAATTGGAAGCAGGTGCCAAATATTCGGCTGTAGGTTCTAAAAACAATTCCCGGTTTTATCATGTCGGCCCTGCAACTGATAGTCTCGATAATAGACGGTCCAATGATTTTCATTTTGACGAACGCATAGCTAGCGCATATCTTGACTATAAAAGAACAATCGGAGAATGGTCTCTCCAAGCTGGGCTACGGCTAGAAAATGCGAATTCCAAGGGTGTTTTATTTTATCGGGAGCAAGAAAAGGATCTGGATGATCAAATCAATAGAAATTTCACTAATCTTTTCCCTTTTTTATCTATCACGAGGCAACTGGCCGATAAACAGACGATTTCACTGTCATACACCAAGCGTATTGAACGACCGGCCTATCAGGATTTGAATCCTTTTGTCTATATGCTCGATGAGCTGTCTTTCTGGAAAGGAAACCCTTTTTTGATCCCCTCACTGACCCAACGATTTTCCTTACTTTATTCCCTAAAGAGCTCGACGATTGTCGGCTTAAATTATGCGTATACGGATCAATTGAATGCCAAAATAACGGATACATTGGAAGCTGATAAAATAATGATGATCAGCAAAAATGTGGGTACACAAAAGCATTGGTCGCTATCCTTGACTCAGACGCTATCACCAAAACCTTGGTGGGATATTACCTTTAATGGGTTGCTATATTATATCCACAATGATGTTTCATTTGACCAGTACCAAAACCTCAATTTAAAGCAGACTGCAGGACGTGTTAGCCTTCTTCAGTCTTTTAAGCTGCCGAATAAGATGCGGTGTGAGATTTCAATGGTCTACAACTCGAAGCGGCTGGGTGGAGCAAATACGATAAGTAGACCGATCAGTCAAGTGGATATTGCATTACAAAAGAGTTTATTGAAGGACAAGGCGACGCTTAGACTAGCCGTGACGGATGTCTATAAAGGCAACCAGATTAAATACACGCAGAATTTACCCGGCTTGCAGTCATCAAGCTATGGTTATTATGAGTCAAGGCAGGTGCGTCTTAGTTTTGGCTATAGATTTAGCCGTGGGGCGACAAAGGAACAGCGTAGTCGAAAGTCAGCGCTCGAAAGTGAAAGTGGCCGAATACAGTAACGAAAAAATAAAGGATGTCAATCAGCTCCTGCGCTTGCTAAATATCGCGTTCTTGTAAAATCATTGAGAATGGATGTGTTAACATCTCAATATTGAATTTTAAGGAACTTAATCGTAATACCCATCTGCCCGAGGTGGTACATGTCATGGTGAATTAAACCTGTTAAGAGGTACTTATAATCGTGTGGAAAGGAGTTGTCAGCATGTGGGTAAGCAGTACAAAGGAAAGCATCATCTTTTCCTTTCAGAAAAGAAATAATATTTTGCTGTGTTGCGTGAAGATCCTGCATTACATTTTCCCAACCACGTTTTCTTAACTCATCATTATTTCGCCAGTTTGCTGCATCACCCATCTCAAGTCCTCTTGGATTTCCCTTTAGGCGGCTCAAAACTTCCCTGCGCCACTCGATTAAATGGGATGCTAGTTCTGCGATGCTGTGCATTTCAGGGATGGGACGCTCAAAAGCTGTTGTTCCGTCCACCTGAGCTAGTTTCTTTGCAAAATTTTCGTCGATCCAGAGGTCAGCTGCTTCGACATCCTTTAATTGTTGAATATGATCTTTTATCAAAATATCATTCATGACTGTCAGTTTTAGTTCTTCTTTTTTAGAAAGGAACAATTGTTAGAAAGGGATAGTTTAAAGTTTGGAGAATTGATACCGTTTTGGAAGCGGCTATCGCACAGATGACAGCTGAATAATGACAACTATATTCAACATATTAAAAAAGCGCACCTTTATTGTGCACTTTTGGTTAAATCTGATTGCCTTCTTCTGCTTCCAGATAAAGGTTAACAAAGATTATAAAACTTTTTTTAACTCGATCAGGTTTAAAGTGATCATCATTTTTAAGGAAGTCTTTTAGTATGGCAGCAAATGATTGATGTGAGGATAGTTTTTCTTTATTGCTAATAAGGCCAATCGCTCAGACGGATATTAGCTTGCATATAACGAATGATAAATAAGATATGCCGTATATCAATTTGCCACTGTGCTTCGTATGTCATTACTTTATATTTAGGCGTAACTCAATAGATGGTAGACGATGGAAAAAAAATAGCTATTTCTGCCTCACATAATTCCACTGATCTGATAGGTGAATAAATGTGAAGTTTATATTTAATTGGTATTTGTAATAGGTTGGTTATTAATTGTTATTTTATTTTAAAGGGGGTGTATTGGACTGCTATATTCTGATGGCTAGTTTAAAATAGTGGTCATGGGGAGGTGCTTATTGGTAGGGGAATAAAATTTATTCAGACCGCATCGTGGTCCAGGGGGACGGGGTGCGACAGTTTGATTTGGATAAGATCGCGAGTTTTGATATTTGGAATGATTCCGACTATGCTAAACTCGTGATCAACTACCAGGAAAAGTTGGTCAAGTATCATGTAGGTTTTGCCAATTTGATCTATGGCAAGCCTATTTTGGAGAACAGGGATAAACTGGACGCTATCTTTACAAAAGAAAGAGGCTTTGACAAAATGGTAGAAAACAGGAAAGGAATAACCAGGATCTACTATTCCATAGCGAAATTCTGATCATAGCTTTTATTTTGAATTCAATAAATCATTTTTAATATGGTACTACGGAAAATAATACACAGTAAATCCGACGGTCATTATGGAATACCTATGAATTATCCAGAAGCTCTTGCATTGTTCTACACATTAAATTGGGATGATGAAAATACGTTTTACAACCAAGAATTCGGAGATTCCTATTTACAATTGAAACCCTTAGATAGGGCTGAAGTAGTAGGTAGTAAGGAGATCAAAGTGGAAATACTGATAGATGAAAATTTGATCAAGTTTGCCGTCACAGAGGTGACGATGACAGAAGCCACTACTTTGATAAAATACTATTTTGAGCACGATGAGATCGGTAATATAGATTCCTATGGAGTCGGATATCCATAGCGGATTAGTCGGGATAAATTTAGTGCCCACAGATGTTTTATTTGTATTGTTATCGTTTGTAGTTTAATGTGTTATATTGTTTATATAAATTAAAAGTGTAGTGATAAAAACAGGTGGTTATAACCATTGGTTATGGTTGTTTTTTGCGTAATCTGATATGTTTTAAGCGGAGATGGGCTGTCGTGGGGAGAGGCCAAGTGGGAGGAGAAAATCAATTTCGACTAAGCTTAGACGTATTCGTTTGGTGTGAGAAGTTATCAGACAGTGGATGCTGTATTGACGACGTAGAAGTAGATATTAATGTTATAGCGGAACTATTAGGCCTGTTTCTTGGTCAGTGATTGATTGCCAAGAAAAGTTGTGTACAGTGGATATTTTGGGCATTAGAAGTTGAAAGTGTCATGTTTATCAAAATAATCGAAAGCGGCGTTAGGTAGCAGAACTCGTACACCATGAGATCAGCTGTAAATTGGGCTTTGATTGTGTTTCAACTGTTTAGTGATCGATCTAATATGAAAATATTTTATCTTTTTGATGTTATAATCAATTTGTTTGCAGGTGATTGTGTTATTTTTGGTTAAGCTTTAGGTAAACTTTTTATAGTTCCATAGTATCCATTCAAAAAATCCGTTCTACGGACAATTTGCTCCTTTAGACGGATGCTGTCTAACTTCCTTAACAATATCTTTGCAGCATACTTATATTATTTAGAATAATTCTTGATATGCTTTACACTAAAAAAATTAAATGGTCATTTATTGCTAGCATACTGGCGGCGGTATGTTGGATTATCGGAGATATGTTTGTCGCGGGTTTTGATGTAGATCCTGGAGAATATCCACTTTTTTCGAAGACTTATGCGGAGCAGGTGGATGTGGGTATTGCAGTACTCATGCTGAAAGGGTTGAGCGAACGTCTCATGTTTGGTGCACTGATTGCCTCGATGACAGCTACTTTATTCTTACCGGGCGTGTGGCTGGCCTATCAGTATTTTAACGACAAATCAAGGTGGTATGCCTGGGGGACCTATTTTGTGTTAATAGTCAGTGTTATGTTGATGCCGCTAGGTCATGCGGACTTTTATTATACGGGTGAAATATATAAAGCGATTTACCACAGCGATCCGGTCGCTCATCCATATCTGTTGGAGACAGCCTCAGGCTTTACGAAGGTACTGTATATTGCTTGGGGGACGGCTATTGTGGTGTTGATGGTAGGTTGGCTGCTGTTTTCGATACTGGTTTTTATGCGGAGGACACAGTTACCTCGCTGGGCAGCCTTTATCAGTCCTGTTTTTATCACTATATATCAGTTGCCCTTGAGATTCCTACCCTCGTCTGTACTGAAGGGTTGGTTGCTCGCAGCGGGATTTAATATTGCCTACCTTATTTTTTTTATCTTGTTGTGGCTGCTTTTTAAAAAACCTGCAGCACAAGAGACGCTGATGGATTCTTAATCTACATTAAGCTTTTAGCTTAAGCTAGGTTATTGGTTTATACCTCTTTGTTGGCGTAAATTTGAATATACAAAATCGAACAGCAAGCAAGCAAGCAAGCAAGCAAGCGGAGTGTATTCGGTGATGTATGAATTCAAAAGATAGGAGTATTAAAAATGAAAAAATCAATTGAAAAAATCTTCCCTCGTCCCGCACAACCGGGTATGGTAGGTGACGGATTCCGTGTGTATAATATGGTTCCCGGTAACGGCATTACCAAAAGACGGATGAGTCCTTTCCTCTTATTGGATTTCAATGCGGAATTTGATTTTGGTCCATCAGATCATATTCGTGGGGTAGATGTTCATCCGCATAAAGGGTTTGAAACAGTTACAATCGCCTATAAAGGCAGTGTAGCACATCACGACAGTTCAGGCAACAGCGGGGTGATCAATCCCGGGGATGTTCAATGGATGACAGCTGGAGCAGGAATATTGCACAAAGAGTATCATGAGGAGAATTTCTCCAGAGCTGGTGGCCCCTTTGAAATGGTACAGCTTTGGGTTAATCTTCCTGCAAAGGATAAATCTACCGAAGCACATTATCAGGGTATTACGGCAGATCAGATGGGCAAAGTAGAGTTGCCTGAAAATGGCGGGATCGTCAATATCATAGCCGGTGTATTTCAGGATACAAAGGGACCTGCCGAAACTTATACTGCAGTCAATCTCTTTGATATTAAATTGGAAAAGGGACATCAGACAACATTTAGTGTTCCGCAACATCACAATTCCGCCATTCTGGTGGTCAATGGAGAAGCGGAGGTCAATGGACAGTTGGCCAAAGAACATAGTTTTGTGCTGTTTGAAAACGATGGTGAAGAAGTCGTGATCAAGGCCAATGAGCAAGCTGTCTTACTGTTTATGAGTGGAGAACCTATTGACGAACCTATTGTAAGCTATGGCCCTTTTGTAATGAACACACAAGAGGAAATCTATCAGGCTTTTGAAGACTTTCAGGCTGGTAAATTTGGTACACTTGAATAATCATTAATGGAAAACCACTGTACTATTCTCTGCTAAAAACGGTTGCCGAATATAATTATCGGTTAATTGATTTCGTTATGAAAATATCCCCTAAGCTCAAAAGCTTAGGGGATATTTTTTGAATAAAAACCTCATCAAGAAAGGAAGATGATCTCGTTAGTGCTTGGTTTAGGTAAATAACGTTCGTACTTCGCTAAGTGTTGATTTGTTTATGCTCGAATCAATCATTGTTTTTCGCTGATTGGAAATGCATGGATTGATTTCTTAAAAGGAGATACAACCTCAATGGGGTGGTGTAGACAAAATCATATGGTTGTTACAAAAATAAAATAGGACTTGTGCCAAAGTCTTTGGATATTTGAAGATTAGACTTGCCTTAGTTCGCTAAGGCAAGTTTTATATACTGACGCGTTAATATATACCATATAGATGAAAATAGGAAAATTTATAATGTTGTTGCTGCTTAGCATTGGACAAATCATAGTCGCTCAGGGGAAAACTGAATTGAAAGTGCTGCAGATCAATATTTGGCAGGAGGGGACAGTCGTACCCAATGGCTTTCCGGCCATTGCGGATGAAATCATCGACAAGAATGCGGATATCGTGCTCTTTAGTGAGGTGCGTAATTACAAAGGGACAGATTACATCCAGCGGATATTAGTGGAATTAAAATCCAAAGGAGCAAGCTATTTTGGTAAGTCAAGTGATGAAAAGCTGGATGTTGGATTGATCTCCAAATTTCCGGTGGTGGATCAACATGCATTGTATGGCAAAGATAGTGGGATGGGGGGTGTGTTGAAAAGCAAGATCAAAGTTGGCAACCGAGATTTTGTCTTTTATTCTTTACACCTGGATTATACCAATTATGCCTGTTACCTTCCTAGGGGGTATGACGGTATAACCTGGAAGAAATTGGAAAATCCGATTACTGAGGTATCGACAATTGTGGAAGCCAATCGTAAAAGTAAAAGGGATGAGGCGATACGTGATATAATAAGCGATGTGGAGGGGGAGAAGCAATCGCAATCCTTTATTATTGCGGGTGATTTTAATGAGCCTTCACATCTGGATTGGACTGTAGCGACAAAGGATCTGTTTGACCATCGGGGTGCTGTAGTGCCTTGGGGCTGTTCAGTTCTATTGGAAAAGGCAGGATTTAAAGATAGTTTTCGTGTGCAGTATCCTAACCCGGTAAGTCATCCCGGCTTTACCTATCCGGCGTTCAATAAGGATGTGCCTATTGATAAGCTGGCCTGGGCACCTACAGCGGATGATCGGGACAGAATAGACTATGTCTATTATCGTAGTAAGCTACCATTAAAAGTGGTGAAGGCGAGAATTGTGGGACCTGCGGAAACAGTGAAATATGCCAAAAAGCAGGGTAAAGATAGCGAAGATGAATTTTTGCTTCCAAAAGGAATATGGCCTACAGATCATAAGGCCCTGTTAGTGACTTTCAGCTTTTAGGAGAGGAAAGTCAAATTGCACTGCTGTTGATTGAATACAGTGCTAAAGGAATACGTGGGGATATTGCACGGCATAAGAAGCACGGACAGGTTTTTAGCAACAGGTCTGTGCTTCTTTTTTGGAGGCCTGGTTTCTGGTGGGGTATGACGGTAAGCCAACAGTGAAAATTGAACCTTTATTGGGAATACTCTGAATATCGACTATACCTTTATTGCGCTCGATCAGATCTTTACATAATACGAGCCCTAAGCCCGACCCGGGTTCATCTTCCGTACCGAATGATTTATGCTGTATTACATTAAAGAGTAAGGCCGATTTGGAGGGATTAATTCCAACTCCCTCATCTTGGATATGAATGTTGGTATGAATCTCATTCCTACTGCAATAAATACTTATCTTTCCGGCCACATAGCTAAATTTGATGGCATTACTAATAAGGTTTCGGAGAATAATGGAGGTATGATCCTTATTGGCGAAGATATGTGTTCCTTCGGGTATAGCAACTTCTATCTTGAGTTGTTTTGCTTGTATTTGATCGGCAAACAATATGATGATTTCGCGGATCAATGGTTCGATCAGTACTAAAATAGCAGGGCTGGTAATTCCACGCATACTGCTACTTCCCCATTGCAGAAAGTCGTCCAGCGCTTGATTTTGATGTACAATCTGTTGATAAAGCTGTTGTATGTATTCTCTAGATACGGTATTGTTGAGAATCTGGTCGCGAAGCATCAATACTAATGCCTCCAAACTTGCAAATGGACTTTTGATGTCATGAGCGACAATGGAAAATATTTTCTCCTTATCGCGATTCATAGATTCAAGTTTTCGACGCTGTTCCTCAATCTTCTCCATATTGTTGTAAATAATCTGTAGGAAGGAATTTACAGCGATAACAATAAAGGCAAGTGCATTGCTAATATTGAAGATCAGTCTTAGCCTGGGGACACGTTGGGCTACAGGAACAATGGTCGGAAAGAAATAGAGCAACGCAATAGCGAAAGCGGTAGCAAGGCAGAAAAAGATATGGACACGACGGTCGTCATAGAGTAACATGGACGCGATCAGGGTGCATAATAGAAAATATTCTCCGCCATTTTTAAATAACATCGCTCCCAAAAGAAAAAAGATGAAATTGCTGACCAATAACATCGCCTTCGCAAAGTTATGTTTACCGTCGTATTGTAGAAAGAGTACCGAAATAGAACAAATGGTATTGGATAGGTTGATCGTTGACAGCAGATAACGTTTGTCGATGATATTAAGGATAAAGAAGCAAAGTGTGGGCAATAAACAAAGTATGGCAATCAAGTTAACCATCTGTATCCTTTTGAGGTCGATATAGGACATATCCGGATGCGTTCCGATATTCGTGAGTATGTTCCAATATCTTCGGATATAGTTCATAATTTTATTTAAACTGCTAGTGAATATTAATCCGCTAAATTAACATAAATAAGGTCTTGTAGTGTGATGTTTAGCGAAAAAAATGTTCGCAATACTTTAATTGACAGATGGCTGGGTACCTCTGGTGGATGATCGTGAGACAACTGATTTAAGACTTCGGTTGAAAGGCCTTAAATCAGTTGCTGGATTGATGGAGATTAGCTATTTTCTGTATGTAACCAGACTACTTTTTGGTCTGCTTCATGTCGCTGACCAATAATGTTGCGGTAGAGTTCTGGTCGTCGTGCGCTGATATAGCGATGTCCGCCAGCCTGTATCAGTTTTTCGGGTGTGACTGTGGCTATGACAAAACTATCGTCAAATGTACGGCATTCAGCGAGAATATCCCCGAAAGGGTCTAAGATCATTGAACAACCATTTTTTAACTGATCGTCATCCATTCCGATAGGGTTTGAAAATACAGTATAAACCGCATTGTCATAGGCCCTGGCTGGCAGCCATTTCATTAACCAGCTGCGTCCTTTCATTCCATCAAACTCCAATCGCAAGGAGGTTGGGTCATTTTCACGGTTATCCCAGAGCTGAGGATCCACAAAGCCCGCTCCAGGTCTAGATGAAGGAGTACACATGGTCACATGTGGCATAAAGATAATGTCAGCTCCCAATAATTTTGTTGCGCGTACATTTTCAATGACATTATTGTCGTAGCAGATCAAAATACCACATTTCCATCCTTTGATCTCAAATATCGTGTAAGCTTGACCTGCGGTCAGGTAGGGGTTTATGAAAGGATGTAATTTGCGATGTTTGGCGACTAAGCCATCTTTTTCGACACAGATATAAGGCTTATATAAATTGTCGTTTTCATCTTTTTCAAATAAACCGGCAAGGATGGTTATATTGTATTTGGCTGCTATCTCGATCAACTTCTGGGTGCTGTTTCCTTTGGGAACGAGTTCGGCAATATCGAGCATTTGCTGTTTATCTAAATTTCTTGCGAAAGTATAACCAGTAATGGAGCATTCGTGAAAAGCAATCACATCAGCACCTTGGGCTGCGGCCTGTTGCGCAAGGGTCTCGATGATTGTCAGATTATAGGCTTTATCCGCACTTTTATGCTCAAATTGTGCTGTAGCAATTTTTAATTTGTCCATATTTCTCTCTTTGATCTATTGACAAATCTACTTGTAAGTTGTTAAGATAAATTGTACAAACCCGACAAGCGATCAGGCAAGGCTTGGAACTCCATAAAATTGATTGCCAGTCTGCTTGTATTGTTCAAATATATGGATGGTGTAAAACCAGTATATTTTTTAAATGTCCTGATGAGATGAGATTGATCAAAATACCCGCTTTCGTAGGAGATGGTCGTCAGTGTTGTACCATCAGGTTTATGGCGAAGTAACTTCAAAAAGAAATGGAGTTGGACAATGCTTCCGAATTTTTTGGGACTCATACCGACCTGTTCGGCAAATATCCGTTCCATCTGCCGCTCATTATGACCACTGAGTTTGAGTAATTCTTCCACAGAGAGGAGCCCTTTGTGATCGGTAATATATTTTAAAACGTTAGAAAAGGAGGTCTGACCTAGCGATTTGTGTTGAATGGCGAGTGTATAAAAGAAGGTATCTAATGCATTTAATTTAGCTGTTGGATGCTTGCAGTATATAAGCTGATCGTAAAGCCGGTCTGCGGACTGTCCAAAGATATCCTGTAAGCCAATGATTTGATCTTTTAGCTCATATGCCGGTATACCCAGTAATCTGTAGAGACCATCGGGTTGAAATACAACAATAATAAAGGAAATGCGTTCGATCAGACAGAGATCTTTAAAATGACTGATCTGGCCATACAAAAATGACTGGGGGAGATGATTGTTTCGGTTGATGGATAAACGGCCTTGATTCAAAAGAAATACCATTCCTGTATTACCATCCGAGAATAAGCGTAGCGTTTTTTGCGAATCGGTAGCGCTTTCCAAAAAGAGATAGTGCTTGATGTAAGGCAATAATTCTTTTGGCGGGAGTACCTGCATGATTTAATCCGTGAGTTGATGTATACCAAATGTACGTATTTCCTGTTGTATGAAAAATTAAAAATGAATTGATATCTAGCGTTATCTGTCGTCTCAATTGAGGTTTCTGACTGCTCGCTTTACGATGTACATGGTTTCTTGACTTTTACTTTCTCTTTCCCATGTGGTACATAATTCTTTAACAAATAGCGGGCAGGTCTTGGCGGCGTCATTTAGCCAATTGGCCACGCTATTTTGCACATATCGGGATGGATCGGACTTCAAGGCTTCTAATATGGATAAGGCGATGGCGGGATTTTGTTTTAACGCATCGATATGTGCACACCATACACCTCTGGGCCGTATAGCCTCTGAAGCAAAGCGCCTAATATTTTCATCGGCGTTGTTGGTCCATTCGGTAAGAATAGAAATGCTTTCTTGTAAGTTGATGCTTATTTTTTCACGTACGGCTAGCCAGCTGATTTCTCGAACACCAAAATGTGGGTCAGCAGCAAACTGTTGGATCTGGTCTAATGTTTCTGTGATACTAAGCTCGTTATTTTTCCCAACAGTATATGCGGCCCAACAACGAACCAGATCAGAAGGATGAAGCGATATTGTCTGGAGGAAAACAGCGTCATTTTGCTGCGTGATCTGTTCAAGAAGTCCAATTCCGATGGTTTCATTGATGCTGTTAACAGTCTGTTTTTTTAACTGGTTAATTCTGTTCAGTATAGGCTTAAGATAGGCTGTCCGATCATGGTATGTAAGTAGATGGTTTAACAAAACAGGTTGGTCTACGGCTAGCCATTCGACAAGATTGGCAGTTTCAATCTCGCCCTTGTTCAATTGTTCCAGAATAGATGCTGGTATCTCACTGGTTTTTCGTGCGCCTGTTCGTTTTGGTGGTCGGCACTGTTTTGCTGAATTTTTATTTAATACTGGCATATCCTCTTGTCAATTTTTCATATTTATTCCTAATCTTTGCAAAGATTCGAAAGTTAATCCATAAGTACAATACCGCATAAAATTGTCACTATGGGCTAAAAAAGTCAACATTATGAAAAAAACGGATAGGGCCATAGAAGAAAAAATATGCCCATTGGAATTTGCAGTCAATGCGATCAGTGGAAAATGGAAAATTCCAATTGTCTGGCGTATTAATCAAGGTGAAAAGCGTCCAAGCGAAATGTTGCGTGGCATTGTTAAAGTAGATCGGCGTGTATTGAATCAACAGTTAAAGGAGCTGGAGTATGACGGAATACTTCGCAAGGAAGTCTTTAAAGAGCTACCCCCGCGGGTAGAATATACACTGACACCACTAGGTAAAAGTCTGGTAGAGGTGCTCTGGAAATTAAACGACTGGGGTGAATCGCTTTTAGTTGCTAAGAATGATGACCACTGTTAAGGGCCTGCTCATTCTATGATCAATAGTGAGGAATATTGTTTCAATACATAACGTAGTTTCTATAGTCATTACAGCAATCTATACGGCTACAAAGTTGCAATTTATTCCTTCTTGGATTGGCGCGATTTGAGTTCTTGGTTGATCTGTATATTATTCACATAGATCGGTATAAATACACAAAATAAGGAAGCTGCAATACCTGAAAGGGCATACTTTTTTGTTTTAAAGGAGAGGTAGACCAAAACTACAATAGCTATAAACATGACAATACCAAAAGATATCATAACTCCAATGGACTGTTTTTTCTTTTTATTTAACTCCTCTTTGGTCAATTGAGATAAAGCTTTATTCTCTGGCATGGTTCGATTGTGTTAGGATTTATAAAGAAGGGTTATATACTTCTCTTGTTAGAAACAAATTTAAATAAATTTTTGACCCTGTCAAGTTATTTTTTGATGCCAGTGGTAAAGCTAGATAAGGGCTGCTTTTCGAGACGGAATCTTTGTTTTGCCGGAAATATAAGGGTATAAGTGATAGAAGGGAAGGGGAAAATAAAAAATTATCAAACGCTTGGTCAACTTTGTTGTTCTTTTATTTAACTGGCCTGAGGCAGGATGTTGTGAATTTCTATTTAAGTATTCATAATAGTAGTGGCCAAATAAGGAATAGTATAAATAACCATAAAAAGAAAGAAATGAAATCAGCGAAATACATTGTGCTCAGTTTTCTCGAAAGTCTGAATAAAGAAGATTTTACTGCTGCATATGAATTATTGGATAGTGATATGGTGTTCGAGGGGGTGCTTGGGAGTCGGCATACTGCGGATCATTATATTGCGGATATGAAGAAAATGAAGTTTAAATACAATATTAAAGAAGTAATGACAAATGGTAATCATGTGGCTATCTTCTACAACATTGATATGGGTGGAATGGAGATCTTTAGTTCAGGCTGGTATCAAGTAGAAAACGAGCTGATCCTGAAGATAAAGGTTGTCTTTGATCCACGGCCGCTTCTGAAAGATAAATAGCTTGGCTCAGGAGTTTGTGAATCTAAACTCTTGAGTCAAGCTATTCGGCCCTTCGTTTGAGATCGTCGGCGGCACCTGTTTTTCGAGACTGTCCTGTTTTGGTGGATCCAAAATTATAGCTATAGGACAACATCAAAACGCGGGGCTCTCTTCTGCTCTTAAAATTTTCTTTGTAATTATTGTAGACGGTCACTCCCTTTATAGTATTGCTGTTGAATATATCACTTACGGCGAGCTTCAAGGTGTTTTTGTCCTTAAATTTCTTTTGCAATCCGATATTGAGATACCAATAAGGGTCAATACGGACGAAGGCATATACTTCGGTAGCTTTATAATTGGCCGCTAATTCGGCGACGAAATTTTTACCCAATTTAAGGGTATGGATGCTATTCATGTCGAGGGTAAAATTGCCAATATTATTGATCTGCGTCTCTGAAACGTTTCCTGTATATGAACCGTAATAAAAGTTCGCACTGGTGTTTATATCCCACCAATTGGTCGGCTTGATCGGTAGTATGAGATTGAGGGAGTAATAGGAAGCTGATTTCAGGTTCTCTTCTGTCTGAACGGTGATGTTCTCTCCATTTTCTATGGTGGGTTTTATGACAGTCGTGATATTGTCGCTTATTTTGCTATAACTCAGGGTGGCTATATATCTACTTTTGAAACTATAGGTGAGTTCGTAGTTTTGCGATGTTTGTGCATTTAGATCGGGGTTGCCAACGCGATATGTTGTCGCATTAATATAGTATTTAAAGGGGTTGAGCTGTTGATAATTGGGACGGTTGATGCGACGGCTGAGATTGACTTCGAGATTATGATCTGTTGTGAACTCATAGGAAAAAACGGCACTTGGAAATAGCTGAGTGTATTGCCTTTTATTAATTTGTTCAGTGGTGAGCTGTGTTCCTGTAACATCGGTTTTTTCAATACGTAGACCTAATTCGGTTTTCAGCTTATTCCATTTTTTTGACACATTACCATAGGCTGCGTAGATGTGCTCCTGGTAGATGTAATGATTAGATTTATTGGTGTCCCGTACAGCCGGCGATGTACTATGATCATAAAATTCAATATCGTTATCTGATTTAACGTAACTCGTTTTAAAGCCGGCTTCCAGTTTGAGTTTTTTAGGGAAGCTCTTAATCCAGTCGCTTTTTAGTGCATAGATATTCAAACCGCCATCAGTTTTTCCTCTTAGGATATAGGGTATACCTATAGGTTCACCGTCGTTGTTGCTGGTTTTGGTATCAAAATCTTGGTTTGATGTATTGACATAGCGAATGAAATCTATATCCGTGCTAAGTTCGGAACCAAGAGTATCCATACTGTACTTATGATTGAGATTAGCAGAGATATTTTTCAAGGTATTGGCCGTTTGACTTAAAGTAGCGGTATGACTGAATGGTTGATCGTTGGGATCTAGGATAGCCGTTTTGCTATCACCACGTGGTTTAAAGACATTACTTGTGAAGCTGACAGATGCGCCCAGTAAGTTTTTTTCAGTTAGATTGTAATCGAAACCGATTTTACCATTATGATTGCGGGTATTGAACTTAAAGAAATTGTCCTGCAAGTATGTTTTCTCTAAATTGCCTTCCGTGTAAAACTTTCGATCGATCATAAGCTCGTTAAAAGCTTCGCGATAAGCAAAATTATAATTAGCGAAGAGGTTGAGCTTATTATTGCGATGGTTGATATTAAAACTGTTGTTA
>Ga0256901_1000262_pt1 | contig 33060 bp, 31 predicted proteins | sample MC6MC0689MT_FD_190200 | JGI IMG/M metagenome (GOLD analysis project Ga0256901, IMG submission 190200) | Metatranscriptome of enriched soil aggregate microbial communities from Iowa State University, Ames, United States - MC6-MC0689-MT... | ecosystem: Environmental > Terrestrial > Soil >... | reverse complement strand
GTGTGGCGCGACAATTTAGATGGGAAGCGCGACAAACCGGATGACGATTTTGGTGCTCGCGATTTGATGAAGATGTACTGAGTATGTGCGTGTTGCAAGGAGTATTTTTGGCTCTTTGACGCGGAGCGCCACAAGTGTAATTGGGCGATTGACGCTGCGCGACAATCTGGATGGCTCACATTTGTCGCTGAGGCCGCATAAAGTCGGCCCGTTTTAATAGGGCCGACCTTGATTGCGCGACAATCTACCTTTGCGTTTGTTTGTCGCGGCGCGTCACTGAGCTGGAACGAGTACGGGAGGTAATGCCGTCTCTACGCTGGATGCTTCATTCTGTGCCTTTGTTACACGTGTGATTGCCGTTTTGCGCCTGTAGCTCTCAACATTCATCTCGAAGATTGTTGCGTGATGAACCAGTCTGTCAATTGCAGCCAGCGTCATGGCCTTGTCGGGAAAGACCTTGTCCCATTCCCCAAAAGGCTGATTTGCAGTGATCAGTATTGATCGTCGCTCGTATCGTGCGCTGATGAGTTCAAAGAGCACACTGGTTTCAGCCTGGTCCTTGCTCACATAGGCCATGTCATCGAGGATGAGCAGATGATACTTGTCGAGCTTTGCAATTGCGCCTTCAAGATCGAGATTTCGGCGTGCTGCCTGCAGCTTCTGAACGAGGTCGGTGGTTCGGGTAAACAGAACCCGCCATCCATTCTCGATCAGTCCAGCGCCGATGGCAGCAGCCAGATGCGACTTGCCGCCCCCTGGTCCGCCAAACAACATCAGATTGGCACCATTCTTCAGCCAGACATCACCTGCGACCAACGCCATGACACGGGCTTTTGAGACCATAGGTACTGCCGTAAAGTCGAACGTATCGAGTGTTTTACCCGGAGGAAGTCGTGCTTCGGTGAGATGGCGCTGCATGCGCCGTGTTTCGCGCTCGGCAATCTCGAACTCGGTAAGAGCCGAAAGCAGCCTGGCTGCAGGCCACCCTTCAGTGTCAGCCCGCTCAGTGAAGCTATGCCAGGCCTTTGATATGCCGGGTAGCCGCAGATCAGTGAGCATTAAAGACAGTCGCGCAGTATCAACCTGATCGTTGCACTTCATGCCATCACCTGCGTATGCGTGCCGATCAGCTGATCGTAATCGACCAGCTTGCCCAGATCGACATTCACCTGTGGAACACTGGCCGGATTGGATGTGAACTTGACACGCATCTCATCAAGAGTGGGTAAATTCCCTGCATCAAGCTTGCTCTGAATAGCTTCAGCCAATGCGGCTTCGACATTGCGCTCATGAGCAAGGCTGAGCAATTCTACCGTGAGACGGCAGGCATCGCGGTCGGGTAATGCGTCCATGGCGGCGTGGTAGAGGTTGCGATAAGCATCCCTTGGGAAGAGCTGATCGCGATAGATAAGTCGCGGCAAAGCTCCCGGCTTCCGGCGAAGCGAATGAATGACGTGGTGGTAGTTTACCACATGCTGAAGCGAACCAGGCTGGCCGCGCACACGTGGCAGTGTCATCACAAGAGTACCACCCAGAAACAATTCGATATGCTGTTTGAAGAGCCGTGCGCGCAGCCGATGTCCGATCAGCCGCGACGGAACAGTGTAGAAGACCCTGCGAAGGATAAACCCTCCGCTGCTGGTGACACGAACGATCTCATCCACGCCCTCAGGCTGGCGGTCGCGCGGTAACGGCAGCAGACTTTCGCGCTCAATGGCAATCTGTTTGACCCTGCGGGCATTTCGCTGACCGACAACTTCATCAAGAAAGGCAGCAAAGCTGGTGACGTCGGGAAAGTCGCGCGTTCCGCGCAGCAAAAGCGCATCTTCCAGTTCACGCTTCAGATCGCCATGAGATCCTTCAACTGATCCATTCTCATGAGCGACACCACGATTGTTGCGGCTTGCTTTCATACCGTAATGGGCACAAAGGGCTTCGTAGCGATCCGTCATATCGCGTGCGCTGTCGGCATTGAGATTGCGGAATGCAGCCGAAAGACTGTCCGCGCGGTGATCACGCGGCGCACCGCCCAGCGACCAAAGCGCGTTTTGCAAACCAGCGGTTAGCGCAGCAAAACTTTCACCACCTTCAACAACCTGGGCATGTTCAAAGCCACTATATGCAAGTCGGAAGTGATAGAGCAGGTAATCCAGAACGACGCCTGCGATTGTAACCTTAAGACCCGGCGCATGGGTAAAGTCCGAAAGCCCCATATGTCCCGGCTCATGAACTTGCCGGAAGATGACTTCCTGATCTTCTCCATGGAGCGCACGCCATGCACTGATCCGGCGTTCAAGTGTGCGGCGGATCCCCGCTCCCAGTTCAGGATGGCGCTTGCGAAGTTCCCGCAGAATGCCAACAGGCCGAAGACCGGGTGCGCTTTGCAGCATCGGAACAACTTCTTCTATGAAGATACCGGCCAATGGATCAGGTCGACGGCGCTCGTGTTTGACCTTCTTCTCGCTCGGAAGGCGAGGATCTGTTTCAACCCGATAACCTGTTGATGCGCTGAACCCTGACCTGGCGGCCGCAACAGGAACACTGTGCTTCTCGCGATTTTGCATGTAAAGCCTCAATTGTTGATCTGTGATGTGTCTGCCGGGCATGCATTCTTCCTTTGTGAGAAAAAGAAAAATGCACCCAACACATCGCGATCACCAGACGGCGTGAACCCAACCGGGTTTGCGCCGTCGCGATGAACGTCCTGCGGGAGGGCTTGCCCTCCCTACGTGACGCTCATCGCGACAAACTCATCATGATTGACGCTGTTTCCATCTTGTTTGTCGCCCTACAGCCGCGTGGGCAATACAACAAGGTCGAGGATGCAGAGCTTCTGCCCGCCATTCGCAGGCTGGTGGATCAAAGGCCAGCCTATGGCTATCGGCGGATCGCCGCGCTCCTCAATCGCGAAAGGTGGGCCGCCGATAAGCCTGTGGTCAACGCCAAACGGGTCCATCGCATCATGGGTAACCACGCCATGCTGCTGGAGAAGCATACCGCCGTTCGCAAGGGCCGCATCCATGACGGCAAGGTCATGGTTATGCGCTCCAATCTGCGCTGGTGCCCGGACGGTCTGGAGTTCACCTGCTGGAATGGCGAGGTCATTCGTCTCGCCTTCATCATCGACGCCTTCGACCGCAAGATCATCGCCTGGACGGCGGTTGCCAATGCAGGCATTTCCGGCTCAGACGTGCGTGACATGATGCTGGAGGCAGTCGAGAAGCGCTTCGCGGCCACCAGAGCCCCGCATGCTATCGAGCATCTCTCTGACAATGGCTCGGCTTATACCGCGCGGGACACGAGGCTGTTTGCTCAAGCACTCAATCTGACGCCCTGCTTCACGCCGGTGGCCAGCCCGCAGTCGAACGGAATGTCCGAGGCATTCGTTAAAACCCTGAAGCGGGATTACATCCGTATCTCGGCACTACCGGACGCCGAAACGGCGCTCCAGCTCATCGATGGATGGATCGAGGACTATAATGAAATCCATCCACATTCCGCCCTCAAGATGGCTTCCCCTCGGCAGTTCATCAGGGCTAAATCAACCTAGTCGACTTGTCCGGCGAAAAGGGGGGCACTCCAGCGCGGTGAGAGTGATCAAGTCGCTAAGGTCGTCTTTCTCACAGAGTGAACTAGTAAAACAAAGAAGGCAGACCTGATCGCCTCGATACACGCAATACTTATGATGGCGCTCTTCCTGATGCACCCGGAGATTGTCCATCAGCGCTAAACATGGACCCAGGGCCGGCTATGCCTGGGAATACCCACTGGTTCTGGTAATGCCCCGCAACAGGGATTGACACTACGGCAACCGGCTCCCTGAGTGACTATCTTTCAAACTACACAAGCCTGAGCATCACCACATAGCTCTATCTTGTTCAAAGCTATAGTCGACAGCCCTTCTGGCTTTGGAATAATGTCGCGCAGGCCTGTTCGACCCGGCGCAAGCTGATCTGATTAGCCGTATAGCGCTGGATGGCCGGTAGCGAAATATACGCAGGAGCATAAAAAACACAAAAGTTAAAATGAGCACACCAAGCGTCCACCACCGCATATGAATCAGAAACAATGGAAGTGCTGACACAACATGCCCGTCGAGTCCGAAAAAGGACGGTGTACGCATTGTCTCTTTCCATTCAACTGGCGCCCCGAAAATGTCCTCATTCATGCTTACTCATCCCCGACCATTAATGAGGACGCTTTACTTTCTGCGTCGGCAATTGAGGGTAAGCCCGGATTGGTCAGGGTTTTAACGCCTTGCATGAACAATATGCCGATAGTCCGGCCTGCATTTAGCTTTACCAAAGGACCTTTAGGCGCTGCTTGTTCAATATCATGAGACATACGCTGCCCGACTTTTCCGGCTCCTGCGAGGAGTCCCTGCTGCAGGCTCGCTTCCGGGCGCTCAAAGTGCGTAAAGTATCCCCCATAGGCAATCGTTGATCCCGTATCAGAAAGTGTGCTGCCTAAACCTTCAATGAAAGACGCGGCGATCAACGCACCATAACGTTCAAGGTAGCGCTTGTTTACTTCTGATTTCACCGAGATTGTACCTTTTGTTGAATCCACAGCATAGGCCTGAACGTCAGTTTCTGTACCGTCAGGGAAAGCGATACGGTTAAACTGAATAATGAGGCCACTTGTGGTCTGATTGGTCTTGAAAGACCCAACAAGTCGCGCTTTATAAAGCGGTCCTTTCTCCAGAATTTCTGCGACGACTGGTCCAGGCGTATCGGAATCCGCCGAATTCACCACCCAACCATATACAACCCGCCCCGCGGTTATCGCATTCCCGATGCCTGGGGTCACAAATTGTTTCATGGCCTCACTGGCAGCGCGCTCGCGATCCAGCTGTTCCTGTCGCCGCTGTTCAGGCGTTTTGTAAAGCCTCTGATTAAGGATTATCGTATTTTTGGCTTCGTGCGGTTGCCATGAAGCCGCATAGCTGTTGGCCTGGCTGGAAATAGCGGCAGCCAGTTCGTAAATACGGCGGTAATCAGGTGGCGTGGGCAATGGGGGCGCCTGGTTCACTTCCTGTCTGACAGGCGCTACGATATTCTCTTTCGGCTCCGGTTCCGGTTCCGGTTCATTTGCCGGAGCGACCGGCTTGCGAAAAATGGTTTGGGCGTTGGCTTTATCGTCGACATCACGCAGTGGCTCGTCAGGTGTTGCGATGAAGCTTTTTCCGGCTTTTGAAGCCAGTTCTGAATGGACGCGGTTTGTCTCATTCAGATTGTTTCGATATCGTTCACTTTCGGCAAGCTGCTGTCCTGCCGGTGTTGAATTGATATTCGGGCCGCGGCTGATATGTGAGTGACTGGCGCTATCCGGCCTAACAGACTTGTAGACTGTCAGGAAACCTCCCACCAGCAGAACGCCAGCAGCAACCGAAATGAGTTTCTTATTAAAAGATCGTCGTTTCTTGCGGTCAATGAACTGCTTTTTCAGTCCAACGGCAGATTGATTATCTGTCAGCGGTGTTGCCTCTGGCCCGACGGAGTTATGCGTCTCATCGTTATCGGTCAATTGGAAATCCTCACCCGCTCTACAGTGCCATTCTTCGAAACGAGGGCAACCGGCGTTTGCCTGATGCGGTATGCGTGAACGCCGCCAGGACCGGTCAGTACTGATGACCATGAGGGCGAAATTAGTGTGTCACTGGTACGAACGTAGTAGTCGCCTTTAAATGCCCACACGTCTGTATCAGAGTCGCTTGAGTTAAGTTGCACAGCCCCATGCGGTAATCCGGTCCCCTGAACGAAGCTCATCATCACTTTGTCGCCCGGCGCGACTTTCTCTGAAATTGTGGTTGGATTGACGGCTGCATTTGGCCCATAAGCCTCAATCGTTATATCGCGTCTGGCGATTGCTGTATCCTGGCTCGTCTGAAGGTTCAGAATGATGGGTCTGCTTTCTTCAACGAGCGATACGATCACATTTGTATAGCCATGCGATTTGAGTGCACTCACCGACAGTTTATTTGATCCTTCCTGCAAAGCAAAAACTTGAAAGAGGTCAGCCCGGCCTACGACATAAGACGACACCGGCCACGCTTTGCCGGTACGATCATAGAAGCTTACGACGGATACAGTATTCGGCGCTGTTGCTATGACTGATACGGCACTTTCCGGCTTGAGTGCCATGCGGATTGCGTCACTGACGAGACGCGGCTCTTTTCCTGAAGGTGGCTCGGATGCCGCGCGTTCTGCTTCATCGACGCGCCGGCGATAGTCACGGATCATTTCGGGTGTCATTGGCAGATTGGATTGTACGGCTGCACCGTAGGCAGTTGCCTGTTCGGGTGTGAGCGGCCGATCCAGATCATCAAGAGACTCCAGAAGTTTATCGGCTCCGATAAGTGGCAGCTGCTGGTCCTGTGCAGAACGACTATTCCAATGCTGGCTTTGCGGCTGAGATTGCTGCTGAGCAGCCTGACCATAACCTGGGGGATCGGTCATCTGCTGCAATTGAGGTTGCAGGGTTTGTGGCGGCAGCGATACGGATGGACGGGTGTCTGCGTTCTGTGCGATTGCCTGAGTCATGACGGGACCAAAACTGAAGAGAATGGCAGAAAGTGTGAGCCTGTGCATTCTATGCTCCGGGTGCTGCATTGAAGTTAGCGACGGCGACCGATCGGGGATACTCGTATGTTTTCTGACGCAGAACTGAGAGCGTTATGCTGAAATCCTGTCCCGTAATCTGGCTCGATGACTGATAGGTCACGCGAACGGGAAGCTGTACCGTCCATTCATAGATTCCATCAGCATTGAGACCTTCGCGCACGATAACCGCGCGTTGCGCTACGGTAGTGAGGTTAAGGCGCTTATTCTTTACCAGATCGAGCTGACCACTTCGGTTGATCGCATCAACAAATGAGTTCCAGCCGCGCGGTTTGGTAAAATAGGGCCGCATTTCATCAAATTCGGCCCGATAGTTTGAGAATGTATATGTGAGGGCGCGGGTGGCAGCTTCAGTTGCGAAGTTTGCAATCTCCGCCGAACTCAGATGCGGTTCAGTAAGGGGGACAATCGGGGTAATTGCGCCTTCGGAATTTGTGGCAAAATACACAGGTGCGGGCCGGTTCACGGTCATATAAACGGATGATCCAATGCCGAGAACTGTCGTGAAACTCAGAACGAGGGCAATGATACTCATACGCTTATACGCGTTCTGGTAGGCTTCAGCCTGTCGCAACACGGATTCGATCTGGCCGTAATTGTTTGTGCTCATCGCGGCTTCTCAGCTCCTGACTTGCCAGATGCTATGATCTGCCTGATTCTCGCCTCACTGATCGGTCCGGCAAAAACCTGATCACCGTGATCGTCCTGAAACAGGAAGAAAGGAACCTGCAGGATGTTGTTGGCGCGTGACCACCTGATATTGTTATTGAGCGCGCTGGCAACTTTCGGGTCAAATTCGTTATCCGGAATAGCAACCCGTTCCGGCTGGCCATTCACTATTTCTTCGCCGTGCTTTACAAATTCAAAACCCGGGTCTTTGCCATTGAGGAGCGTTGCCGCGAGACGGATTGCTTCTACAGAAGTAATCGGATTGGGAATAATACGAAGTTCGATTTCTCCACGATCAAGCCAGGGCTTCATTTCCACAAACGAACGTGCACAATAAGGGCATTTGGGGTCAGCCCACATATAGAGAACAGGTGCTCCCGGCTTAAAATTATTTCCCGGCATCCATGCCGCAAAACGATCAGCCTGTTCGCGAAGTTCTGATAAGTTTCCTGCGACTGGAATATTCTCCACCGGTTTTGACGGGGATGGCTGTTGCTCCGAAAGGTCGCCCTCCCCCGGCGGGGACAAAGTGTGCGGTGCCGCATCAGTTTGCGGCAAAGTCCCCTGCTCCTGTGAGGCCGCAGCCACGATCCCGGCCGATACCCCCAGCAGGGACGCAGAAATATTCTGTCCTTCAGGACCGAAGATAGTTCCTCTTATGACGATTCCGTCGGGACTGGTCAGCACTGTCTCCGGAATATGCCCAGGCAACTGGATTGACCAGACCTGAAACCCATCAAACCTGAAAAGACGCGTTGTATTTATACTATCCTTAAAAAGTAAACTTTCCATATATGGCGATTTTATTTCACCAAAATTTGTATTCAACCCACCCGAATATACCGGAGTCGCCGCAATCGAAGCAGTTAAACACGTCATTATTACTTTTTTACTAGCAATTATTTGCATTCATGCTTTTCCATAAAACTGGCTGGATTTTTTCAAAATGCTGGATTACACTCAAATAGGCAAGCCGAAAAAGCCATGTTTGAATTCTTTTTAAATTAGATTACTTTTTACATAGCCGGATTGAGAACAATGCCCATTATCTGGAGCAAGCCAGACGTATATCCAAGTCTCGGTAGAGTGGTTATTCTTTCTATGTTAACTTCTACTATCGTATCTATAATATGTAATTCTTTTTATAACGAACCGAAAAGCGAAAGACAGCTTGAGAAGCTGAAATACGAGATTTTACTGTTAAGAAGAAAGGTAGACTCAACAAGTTCTAATTATAATAACCTTGTTGCAGATCAGGCCGCGCTGAGGTTGGAATTACATAAGGTTACTTCTGATGACGGTGTTTTATCTCGTATTGTCACGCACATCACCCAACTACGTTCGCGTTCAAGCGAGATGCTTACTCTCATGCAGCAAATCGCTTCACCAATGGAGCCGCAATCGGGTCAGGGGACGCCCGTTGCTGCCAATGGACTGACCCTGAGCGGCGTTGAACAGTCCGCCGTGACCGAACAGAACTATGCCTCCCCTTCCCGACTGATGATCGTAACGCCGACTGCGAAGCCTGAACTGCGCGTAAATCCCGCAAGATCACCCGTCGCTGAAAAGACTAAAGAAGAAAATGCTCCGGTTTCAGACCATAGCAGTGCGAAGAAGGCTTCACCGTAATGGAAGGTCTTGCCGGACTCGTCGAACGTGCTGCGGCGCTGATGCCGTCCCTCCAGTCACTGACCGTTTCGATCTGCTTCGTGATCGGACTTGTATGTGCCTATAATTCACTGCGTGGTTATGCGGCGGTCGGCGATAAGAGCCTGGCGCCTGCAGGGTGGTCCTCTGCAGGCTGGAAGGGCCCGACATTTTTGCTGGTTGTTGCCGTTTGCTTCCTTTCGCTTTCCAGTGTCATTTCTGCCTTCCTCGTTTCTATCTTTGGACAGTCGGAAACTTACGCAGCAAGCGAGGTATTCGCATATGCCCCGGAACTACTTGAACCTATCAATAACGAAATGGGACGGCGTGTTGTTATCTCGGTTGTGCAGATAATACAATTTATTGGACTGGTTGCGTTTACGCGGGGAATTTACATCGCAAATCTATCTGCCCTCAACCCGCACCAGGGGTTCTTCTCAAAGGGGCTTACGCACATGATCGGGGGAGTTCTTGCGATGAACCTGGTCGCATTCCTTGAACGTGTTGAAGACTTTACACTGGGTCACTAGGAGATTTCTTATGTCTGCCAACGCGAGATTCGCTCTAAAGACGGTCGCGGCTTCGTTCTTTGTGATAGTTCCTTTTTTCCAAACAACCTCATCTAACGCACAATCGGGTGGTATCGGCGACATCGCCACAAAGCTTCGGGTGGATACGATTGGTCCTGTTGCGGATCTCATCGGTTCACTCTCGTTTGTGAGCGGTATCCTTGCCCTGATTGTTGGCATCTACACGCTGATGCGTCACCGTGATAATCCCCATGACCCGCACAACAGCGTTGGAAAAGCGATTGTCTCTTTTCTTGTCGGGGCCTGCCTCATTGGGATTCCGAGCTATGCCGGAGTCGGCGTTGCAACACTTTTTGGGGCAGGCGCTGATGTCAGTTCCGTTGACGGAACGCTGAGGACCATCAAATAATGGCCTTATTCCGGGACACATTAAAGGGACTTGCATATTTCCTCAGCGGGTCAGTTCTTCGGAAAACATTAGACAGCTATTGCCGCCTGACAACGGCAAACGGTGAAAATGTTCTGCTGGCCGATGACGGCTCCCTCGTCAGTCTGTTTCGACTTGAGGGTTGTCGTTCTGTTAAAGGGACAACTGAACTCTCGCAGATTGTTGCGAAGCTGAGGCTGGCCCTGGCGTCCCAATTCAGCACTAAAGGATTTACGCTGCAGTTCTGGTTCGGGCATCTTCCCGATGCAGGCCGTGCTGAAGTTGAAAATGTCCTTTCGGGAATGGCCTCCATTGCCCGCAATGCTGAGATTGATATTGAAGATCTGATTGAGGAACGGCGCCGGCGGATGCCCGAAAAGCTGACAGGCGAGCGCGCATATATTGTCGTCTGGTCGCGATCTGCATTGCTGTCGCGCGAAGAGCAGGGTTCTTCTTTTTCTATTGTGGCAGAGGATACGAAGCAAATCCCGCCCTCCGGTGATGCTCAGGTGCCGACAACCCCTCTTCCCGCGCTCCTGACGCGCCATGACGCAGTCATTGAAGCACTTAAACGCGAAGCCCGCCTTTGCGATATTGATGTCACTCTCCTCAATGTCAGGGAGGCTCTTTCCGAAATAAAGGGGGTTCTCAATCCTGAATTTCTGGCTGCGGGGAACAAATGGAAGGCGATGCTCCCCGGGGATTATATCCGGGCGAGGATGCCTGATACAGCTGCAGAACTGAAAGGGAAGAGCTTCTCGCATTTCTTATGGCCGTCGCTGAAGACACAAATCATGACGGAGAATGGTGCACTCAGGGGTGATCGCATTTTCGAGTTTGGCGACAGAATTTATGCTGGTTTTGATATTGTTGCAGGTCCGGAACAGGTTGTTGCATTTAATGACCTGATTTCGCGGGTGCTCGATCAGAAGCGCAAGATCTCGTGGCGTGTCTCAATGCTGATCGACAGTGGCGGCTTCCAGGGGCAGGCCTTCAAAGAGACCTATGCCAGCCTTCTGACCTTCACGGCCAAAATGACGAACGGGCGAATTAAACGTGCATTTGAAACAGCCAGAATGGCAAATGGCGACGGTGAAACAGTCGTACGCTGGCGGTGTTCATTTGCGGTGTGGTGTGATCGCTCGGAAGAAAAACAGCTCCTTACAGATGTCGCAACATTACGACAGGCCGTCCATGCGTGGGGCAATTCACAGACCGATATGCAGGCAGGCGATCACGTTGAATGCGTGATGTCTTCTGCGCTCGGCATTTCTGCCGCCTCAACTGCACCCGCAGCCTCTGCCTATCTGTCGGAAGCCCTGGCCATGGCACCGGTTGCAAGGCCCGCAAGCCCATGGCAGAAAGGCTCTGTGCAGTTTCGGACAAATGACGGAAAGCTCTGGCATTATCAGCCGGGTTCTTCCAAGCAGGGTGGCTGGGTTGACATCATCATTGGTCAGCCGGGAATGGGAAAATCTTTTCTCTCCAACACCATGAATCTCTCGATTGCCCTTTCCCCGCAGGTGGGGCGCTCGTCGACAGGTGCAAGCCTTCTGCCCCGGATATCCATCATTGATATCGGCTCTTCCAGCGAAGGATTTATCAATATGATCAGGGAGGCATTGCCGGTTTATCGCCGGCATGAAGTCTTGCATCTGCGGCTGCAGAATACGCCCCTTTATGCTGTCAACCCATTCGACACGCAACTGTGCGTCAGGAAGCCCTTTGCTTACGAAATGGAGTATCTCGTTAATCTGGTTTGCCTCACCTGCACGCCTGACGATCGCACGATGCCCTATGACGGCATCAGTGATCTGATACGTGCCGCGATCGAAGAAGCTTATGCTTATTATTCGGACGACCGCAGCCCGAAGCGGTACGGACCCACTGACAGCAGTGAGGTTGATAATAGTCTCAAAGAGCTTGGCTTTGTCGTGGACAACTCGACAACATGGTGGGAAGTCGTTGACTTTCTGTTTGCCAGAGGCCGGTGCCATCAGGCTGCGCTGGCGCAGCGCTTCGCTGTTCCGGTTCTGCGCGATCTTATCACTTCTTCCAGTGAGGAAACGGTCAAAGAGCCGTATCGGGACATGCATGTTCAATCGACAGGCGAGCCCGTTCTTGCAGCATTTCATCGCATGATCACTGCGACATTGCGTGATTTCCCTATCCTGGCTGATCCGACACGCTTCAGTGTCGCTGATGCCCGGATTATTGCCTTCGATCTGGAAGCGGTTACATCGAATGTTGGACCGAATGCTCACCGCAAATCTGCTGTGATGTATATGCTCGCCCGTCATACCATAACGACTGATTTCTGGCTTCACGAAGATGATCTGAAACAGCTTCAGGCGAGCAAAGAAGTTATAGATTATCACCTCAAGCGGGTGAATGATAATAAGCAAATGCATAAGCGGATCGCATATGACGAGTACCATCGCACGGGCGGCCTTACGTATTTTCGCAAGCAGGTTGAAAACGATAACCGCATTGGCCGCAAGACGGGTGTCCAGCAGTCGTATACTTCGCAGCTCATCGATGACTTCGACACCTCCACACAGGAACTGGCCAATAATTTTTTCTTCTGCAATGTGCCCTCTGAGAACAGCATCCAGGAACTCGGACGCAGATACAATCTGTCTGAAACGGTAAAAAAGCTGATCCGCGGGCTGAACGGCCCGATACCGGGTCAGGGAGCACCATTCATCGCGATGATGAAGCTGAAAGAAGGCCGATACATCCAGCATCTGATCAACGATACGGGGCCCATCGAGAACTGGGCGCTTTCAACGACGCAGGAAGACACGGCGCTGCGGGGGCTGCTCTATCAGTCCATGGGTCCGAAACTTGCACGGCAGGTTCTGGCAAAGCGATTTCCAAATGGATCAGCGACAGATGTAATCGAACTGCGCAAACTTGACCTGGAGGCAGGCGGCCACATGATCGATGACGACGCCAAAACCAATATTATTCGAAATCTGGCTGACGAAATTATCAGGGATTTTGGCCATGCTTAAACTTGTTTCAGGGTTCATCTTCATCGCTGCGACAGCAGTCGCTTCCATGTCATCTGCGCATGCACAGGACGCCGGTGGCCTCCTGAAATTCGAGCCCGATCTGACCGTTAAGTTCGACGGCGGAGATCCTGCAGCCACGCAAACTGCGCGCAGGATGTACGGCAAGGACTTCCGGCTGGTTGAGGCAAAGCGTATCTGGCTTAAAGACAAAGATGACGGCTATGAGCAGATGGCGGTGCGGCTTTCTACGAAAGCAAAATGCACCGACAATTGTACTTATGCGATTTTATTTTACGATGACAGACAGTGGCTGGAACTGTGGCGGGGAACAGTGAAGGAGTTGCAGCTCGGGCCTGTCGGTGACAATGGACTGCGCGGTATTTATGATGGTCATCGTATGTGGTCATGGACCGGACACGGATACTGGCCCAACCTTTCGGAATATAAGTTCGACTATCGGCCGATAGAGCCGGCGGAACAGGCAGCCGTCGATAATGCGCTTGCCCGACCCTCTGGCGTAAAGCGCGATGACACCCAGTACTCCGTCCTTGATCTTCCGCTTAAAGAAGGCAAAGGCGCGCTGGTTTCAATTCAAAGCCTTTATTATTGCGGTCAGGGGGCCTGTCATGTCTTTGTTCTCGACAAGGACCGCAAGGTCATTTCCGAACTTGGATCCATTGAAGCACAGGCTGGCCTTTCCCCTCTTCGCGATCAGGCCGGCAACCCTCTGATCGAACTTGTGACCTTAAGGGGCGTTGCCGTCTATCGATACGGTGACAACACACCTTTCTATGAAATCAGCGAAATCAAACCGGTAATCGCGGGAAGGAGACGGCAGTGAAACGTCCTCTCATAGCTTTGCTTTCATGCGCATCACTGAGCGCACCAGCCGCGGTGTCACGAGCCGATTACAATGACACGATTGCCGGACAGGAAGGGGGAGGCTCCTACTCGATTTTCAACGAGAATGGGTCGTCGGCGGTCGGCAAATATCAGATTACTGCCGCCACGTGGGAGCAGCTGGGTTACACACGATACAACGGAACGGGCAACAGATCTGATTATGCCAGTTACTCCTTTACCGACAAGGCCAGGTCTCAGGGGGTGAATTCCATAAGCGATCTTCGCTATTCAACCGCCGGTGCCGGTTTGCAGGATCGCGCCAATCAGGAGCTGGCTGTGCAGAACTGGGCTGCAATGTCTGCCAGGGCACAAAGTCTGGTCGGACAAACGGTTAACGGGATTCCGATCACACAGGATGGGTTGCTCAGTGCCTCACACTTTCTCGGTGCTGACGCTCTGAATGACTGGGTCGCATCCGGTTTTGACCCGTCCGTTCTCCCGCCGAGTTACCTCTCCAAAAATGGCTTCAGCTCCTATGAGGGACTTCAGCGATATCTCCTTAATCGTATTGCGAAAAGCGCTGGCGACAGCGGGCTCAGATCAGGAGAAACGGGCAAACGCATCGGTGAAAGCATGTATGACCAGACAGCAGGCTTCCCCGGCATTGGCAAAATTCGTCCTGTTCTGATCCAGGAAAGGCCTCCATTTCAGGGCGAGAAAGAAACACTCTGATGCAGAAGTACATAGTCGGTTTGATGCTGATCGCAGCAACAATGCCCGCACATTCTGATGCGGTCACGGACCAGCTTTTCCAGAATGCAGGCGAAGGGTGCGTGAAAGACGTTAAAATCAGTCTGGGAGAAGCGATACGAAACGGGATCGAGGGTGAAGTAAAACGCCGCGAACTGGCGCTGAAAATGCCCGCTTCTATCGACGGTTTGAGTTGCCTCGATAATCTCATGGATGTGGACCTGGATATTGCAATTCGGGTTCAGGACCTGCCCACAATGTTTAAGGGAGCAGTCACGGATGCCACCAATCAGGTGTGCAGTATGGCTCACGAAGAGATTTCAAAGCTGACGGAGCCATTACAGCAAGCTCTGCAACTCCCACAACTGCAAAGTCTGGATCTTCCGGACGCAGATCCGGGTAGCGGGCCTGACATTGATTTCAGTGTCAGATCAGGTCGCATTGATACACCTGGCACCGGCGTCCGGAATACTGAAGGCCGCGCTCAGGCCAACAGCATTCTCCGTGAACTTTATCATAATTACTACAATGGGAGAGTTCGATGAGAAAGTCTCTCTTCTTCCAGGCTGTATCGCTGTTTGCCCTCTTCTGCGCTCAGCCTGCATCCGCAGCATGTGATTGTGAGAGTATCCGCAATATTGTGCATGAAGAAATGAGCGCTGTGAATGAACATACGGACATTGTCGGCAACCGCATTTCGGAAACCTTTCTCAACGGCATTGCCCAATTAAGTGCCTATTCAAAACGCCAGACAGAAGCACAAAAGCGTATAACTGAGGCCGCTCAGATCAACGACGTAAGCCGTGAAAAGCAAATTGCGCGCGGGATCGCTGAAAGCGGTCGCTATGATCCGGGAGCGTCTGCCTGCGTGGATCTGTCGGGTATCTTCAGCATGGGAAAAGCCGGAGGCGGCAGCGGCCTGAGCGGCCAGGATATGACGAATGCCTCCCGCGCCTGGTCCTATGGAAATGACGACATCGGTAAACCAGTGTCATCCGGCGGTTTGGCCGTCGCCAATGCCATCATCACTGATCGCGGCCGCTTTATAGGTGTGGGTGGCTTTGCTGACCCCACTTCCGATGCACGGCTGCTCACCGAAGCAATGACGCTCGACACCAGCAGAAGCGAAATTGCCGGCGCGCAGATCCGAATGCTCAATAACCTCATTGATCCTGTGCCGGCCAAACCTGTAACGACTGAGGAAGCAAAGACGCCCGCAGGCCGAGCGCAGATTGCGGCTCGTCAGGTCGATGCAACACGTCGATCTGCGGCCCATACAATCATGAGTTACCTTGCAGATCTGGCAACGCCGACAGGAAGTGCGGGGCTCAGCGACTGGGCCAAAAAAGCGGCTCCGCAGAATTATCCGTACGGGATCGGCGACAATGTTTCGAGCTTACAGGCGATGGATATTTTCGTTCGATCTCGTTTCTCTAATCCCCGATGGCATGAGCAGCTCGCTCAGATGTCGCCTGATGCCGTGCAGCGCGAGCAATTGCTTGCGCTTGCATTGTCGCAACAGATCCAGTGGGAGCAATTTGCCCTTGAACGCAGGAATTCCGTCGCACTCGCTGCAATTCTCGCAGTTCTGCTCGATGATCGGGATACCCGGACAACGTCTATACCTATTGCACCGTCCAGCAAGCCCGGGACGTGAGGCGCTTTCTTTTGGAAGAAAAGACAAAATGAATGATGACCGGAAAAACGAACGTTTCAAAAGAACAAAGCACTATTTTGAATGGCGCTCGAACCAGTACAGAGATCTGGCTGGCGCTGCTCGCGTCGGTTTTGACTTGATTAAGGTCGGATTGCAGGCATTCCGCCCACTCCGCATGCCACCAAAAGGAAGCTACTCTTACGAAGATCATGATGGTGGCTATGAACGATTTCAGCAGCAGGTTGAAGCGGCAAGGCTCAATGAGGAGGCGATCAATCTGGCATTCCATAAATGGGACCGTGAAGCCAGAATCTTCTTCACCGCTACGGCTGCCAGTCTCGGTCTGATCCCTGCTCTGTTCTTATTCGCTAGCATAAGTGGCACGGCAATGCTCAGTCTTCTGCTGCTTATGCTCACGTTTGCTTTGTTGGGAACTCGTGCATCTTTTCGAGCCTGGCAAATCAGTCAGCGGCGCATGGGTTCACTCCGCAGTTTTCTGTTCAGCCATAATCGGGAAAGCATAGAAATCAGAAAGATTGACCATGATTAAGTGCGTCGTCTGGTTCACGTTTTTTACACTTGGCTTTGCACTTCAAAAAGCATATGCGGTTTCTAACGAAATCAGTATCACCGACATAATTAGCGGTAAAGGCGATCCGCGGACCAACTCCTATCTCAACATGATCTTCGGAGAGCTGTTCGAAGGCCCTGCGGAAGAAACGCTCATTTCCGCGCTGATCTTCAATTTTAACGTGATTTTGTTCTCGGTTGGTCTGGTTATTTTCCTATATAATATCGTCGTCGGCACAGTGGACACGGCAAATGAGGGTGAAGTACTCGGAAGCCGATACTCGGCGGCGTGGGTTCCAATCCGGATCGTCTGTGCTGCTGCTGCGCTCGCGCCAGTACTGCCTGGAGGATACAGCCCTGCACAGGCCGTGGTCGCCTATGCCGCAAAAACCGGACCTGCTGCTGCAACGTTCTTTTGGGAGCAGACGGCAAAGATCATTATCGAACAGAAGCTGCCAGTGATTGCCGCGGACACTGACAGTCTTGATGGGCAGTTCCTGCAAGGCCTGTTCCGTATGGAAGTTTGTCGTGCAGTGTACAATCTGGAAGTGGCCAAAGGCGGCGAAGAGATGAAGGGGATTGGTCGTTCTTGGGTGTCTGACTCAAGCGGCAGCATGAAACTCGTTTATGATCTGGATACCCGCGCTGGTGCTTGTGGAACGGTATCACTGCCAGGAGAAACTGTCGGTTTCAGGCGCATTGCAGAAAATGCAAAAACTGAGGAGCAGGTTCAAACTGATCCGTCCTCGAAGTTTCGCTCTTTCCTTGAAGGGATGAAGAAGAACGTTGATTTCATGGCTGATCATTACGCGGCTGTAGCCAATGAGCTCGCAGAAAAAGTGTCCAGGCGCCAGGCACTGCCGCCTTACTTAAATCTGGCCGCGGATATGAAAACATGGCGGGACCGGCAGGCGGAGCTGCTACGGCCTTATATGGGGGCTGAGCGCATCAATCAGTCCGCAAAACAAACGTTCGGTCAGGAAGAAGAGATTTCAGTCATTGCACCGGGCAATAGCACGCCACAGAAACTATCCATCAATGTGACGGGCGGCGGCTGGTCACAGGCGGGTTTTTACTACCAGCTGATCGCACGCTTATCGTCAGATGCGAACTCCGTTGGTTCCCTGATGCCGGTGATTACGCCTGGTGATGCGATCGGCGGCGCTGGCAATCCAAACGGGCCGGCCATGCAGTCAGTTGCTTCGCAATATGCGGCAAACAGTACATATATCCTTGGTTCGGCCGAAGGAGACGCAAAGAAGTTTCTAAATCAGATTACTGCAACTTATAACGGTACTGTGGACTGGTGGAATGAATCTGTCACTCGCAGCGGCATAAAAGCCTTCACCAATGAGCGGATGGCATTTGCTGACAGCGGCGGGGATCTGGCGAACATCCTGCCGTCCTCCGGAGCAATGACGGAAAGTATTGCGTTATTTGCCCCGACATCAACTGTGATCGATCCGATGAATGCCGTCATTATCTTCGGCACACAAATGGTCGGATTAGCGACCATTGCGACGCTCGCGATTTCTGTCGCAGGAATGTTTCCCTTAGTCGGTGGAGCCGCTACGGCACTTGGCACAATATTGGGTCCAGGAATCTTGTTTATGCTTACAATAGGCAGTAGCTTCGGTTTTGTGTTGCCTCTCATGCCATCGATTATCTGGGTACTTGCTATCGGGTCGTATTTTATACTGATCGTCGAAGCAATCTTTGCTGCCCCCTTATGGGCTATCGCTCATTTATCAATGGGAGGACATGGGTTTGCCGGTGATCACGCCAAACGCGGTTATGTGCTATTCCTGAGCCTGTTACTAACACCTGTACTGATGCTCTTCGGCTTGCTTGTAGGTATGGTTCTTTTTCGCATTCTCGGAAATCTGATCAACACTGGGCTTTATTATGCACTTACGTCAGCACAATCATTGAACCCGGACACCTATACCAGTTACGCGTGGTATGCAGGAATCGTAGTGATCTCCCTATTTATGTTATTCGTCTATGTCATAATTATTGAACTATCATTTTCATTAATTGCTTCGTTTCCTGGCAGAGTGTTCCGTTGGTTCGCTGATATCGGTGACCAACTCGATAGTCAGTCCAATTTGCGCGCCGGACTTTCTGCTGGCGCACAATATAAGGCGGCTAGTGATGTGCTTGGCGGGTTAGGCGCTGGCGTAAACTCGGTTAACGCCAAGCGCGTTTACCGCAAGCGAGATACTGATAAGTGAAGTTTTCCACCGTCGGTTGAACGCTGAATGCCTTCAGCCAAACGGCAGAAAATACTTTCGAACACCAAATGCACCATAGAACATCGATATGAGCGATAGAACAATTAGGATAACACCACTGAACCCGTACTGCTCCATAAGCGCGGGTGCTGCTACTATCGTTGCACCCGATAAGCCAAATAGTAAACCGGCTATTGTAGGAATAATTATTAGAACCGCCATAATCGGACCGAATACCATTAGTCGTACGAGTTTCTCCACGATACTCATTGGCCCGTGTGCTTCAAGATCAACGATAGGCCTCAAGTATCTGGGTAAAAACAGAAATCTGCATGAGTGCGACGATCCGCGGATTTCTTTAGACGCGGTCTTATTTTCCCGCATTTGAGCCGTCGCTCCTTTCTGACCTATAATCAGAGGGCACCCCTCGGGGGGCGCACCCTCCATCCGAAGCCTCAATAGAGCTGGTGGCCTTTTTTTATTGAAGCCCGGACAGAGTTGGGGACCTCAATGCAGCCTAAGATCCATGCAAAGAAATGACAGAACTGCAGATTTCTGCAATCCCACCTATTTGTGATCAAGTTCTGGATGGCTTAAAAAAAATATTCAACTTGCGAGTATAATTTGAAAAAACATACGATCTTTCATTTTTGCTCAGACTCGTCGAGACGTTTGAGTAGGTCTGCAAATGGATCCGCGCCCTCCGCCCCGTTTACATCATTCAGTTCCTCCAGCGCAGCACCGATTGCCTGACTTGCCTCACTTAAATTCTGGCTTTTCTGACGTCTGGCTTTTTTTACCGCGCGAATGAGATGTAATGAGACCGGCATAGGACTGCTTTCATTAAGAGCAATGAGCCTTAACATTTGAGAGCAGTATGGGTTCCCTGAAAGACACGCTTTTATTGAATCACGCGAGAAGCAGCCAATCGCTAACTGTTTATGCCCGGAGAAAGCACATTATCTCCTGGATCACCGTCAGAAAGGCGCGCAGCAAGTTCTGAAAGGCCATCGAGATCTCTCATACCTCGATCGTAAAGCCGTAATACTTTGGTTGCCAGTTCAGTTTCGTCGTAGCTGCGACCGCTCGCTTCAAGCAAAATAGCTGCGCGAGAAAAGCAGTGGCGCATCGCGTCAAGTTCTTCTGGCGCATAGACCTGGCTGGCCCGATTAAAAAATGACATTGCCACCTCCTGATGTTTGCACGGAGATTAGTGCGACGCTTGTCGTTTTGAACCGGCATCATGCGCGCTTTGCACTAATATAGCAACCTCTGCTGTAACCGCGGCTCACCCCTCGTCTATCGACTGCTTTGCAAAAATTCTGGTATGGAGCCGAGGCACTGATCGTGACCAATTCAACGTCCGGCGAAATATGCCAGGCCGCAGCCCCCTCATCAGCGATAATTGAGCAACCTTTTGTGCAGTTCTTTCAACCATGAGCCGCGTTCATTCGCGTCTGGCACGAGAAGAAACGGAGTTCGTATCGGGTATGAGCGTCTACGCTTTTGTACGAGTGACCGTCGTGCGGCTTACGGCTATTTCGGCCTGACTGCCACGCTGGCGATGCTTTTTCTGCGGCAAGTGTCTTGCGCGAGATCTGTGAGCCGGGCGACCGGAAGGCCCGAAAGCTTAGTTTCGGCCCCTCCACCTCGGATAATGCCTTCGGGTACCCTAATCTCAGAAACGCTATCAGTTTTCTTAGATTTTTCTCTACAGCCTGACTCTGCCAGCGTTCGTGCAATAGAATCCGGTTCCATCACTCAGTTTTATCCTGAATGCTGACCAGTTCGCTGCGTTTTCGGAGCGGCAGCCGTTAAGCCTCCAGTCAGGATAGCCTGCTAAGTAATCAAACGCCCTATAAACTGGCCAATTCACCAACACCCATCGGGAAACCCGCCAGATCGCGTGTATTTTCCTGTCTTGTGCGAGTAAAGTCTTATGAACCGGGCGGGGGAATGTCCGGCACACCGATCTCAGAAGATGAGAATATAGAGGATGGGTCTGCAAAAACAGAAAACCCGTCAATTCCAACGGATTTTCTCGCTATTCAACCCGGTTAGCCAGTTCCTGTTTCACTTTGATTTAAAAGTAAATGTTTCCAAGGTAATTTCTCGCCACTTTCTCCGTGAGGCTACCGTCACGGATTTTCAGGTCTATTGTTTCCTCCAGTGAACGGCCCACGATCCGACGATCCTTTTGCTTGTCCTTAAACAGGCCTTTCGTAACGCGTGTCCACTGGCTAATGTCTGTTTCAAGAAAACGGTCCCTCACGACGTCTGTAAAGGCAAGATATTCGCGAACGGCAAATCGACTTTTCTGGTCGAACGACGGGACGAGGTGCTGGGCGACAACAAGCTTGAGCGATGTAATAAGATCATATGCTCTGCTTTTTTGCTGATCCGATGGAAACTCTACCACCATACGCCGCAAAGTTTCCGCGACGGATCCTGCATGGGTGGTCGTGTTTACGACATGTCCCTGGAGCGCTGCTGTTACACAGCCAGACATGGATTCATAATCACGCGCCTCCCCGACATTGATAATATGAGGTGCGCGTCTGAGGGATGTCCATATTGCTTTACCGAATGTCGGCAGATTGCGGCCTTCACCTATTTCCGACTGTATCACAAACGCACCGGAGTCCGTATATGTGTCGAGAATATCCCGATAGGTAAATTCGATAGGCGCCTGGTAATCAATAATCTTCTTCGGCGTGTCGCGATCTTCAAGATGCATCCGCGTTATCGCGGCCAGCGTGGTGGATTTCCCATGGCCTGTGCCGCCGGCAACAACGACAATGCCTGATTTCGGGTTCAGATAATCACGAACTTCATCTTCAAATTTAACACTGTCGAGAGAGGGCGTGAGATGCGGTAAAGATCGAATAGCTATCTCAGCGCCCACAGCATTGAAGGCCGTGATCCCCGTGGCATTAACCCGATAGCGGCGTCGGGTTGCACGATCCAGCTTTACTTCATAAGCGAAATCGAGTGGTCGTCCCTGTCTGAGAATACCGCTTGCATCACCGGATCTCCACAGCACGGACAAGATTGCATCGACTTCGGAAGGTTGCAAAGCTCGCGAAGAAGCAATGAAAGGCCGGCCGTTGATCTGAGCATGGATCACTCCGTCTGAAACAATTGAGAGATCCGATACGCCGCGCATTTCCGCCGCCACAAGAAGCTCATTAACTGAGTTTTCGGAGCCATAGCGAAATGGTTCTTCCTTTAATAGTTTTACGTGTGATGACGAAAAATCAATCTCGTCATCTGCCACATTATTCAGTTCCATCTTCTAAACCTTTCACTTGTTTACACGGACGGTCACCGGTTTCCAGTTCCTGGGATTGATTACGAATGTCGCGTCATTTTCTATCCGGACGCGGCGCTGTCCGATGAACAGTTCATCAGCCGTACCTTTCGCACGAACCTCGCTCGATGAGATCAACAGCGACTTAATCAATCCAGCCTCAACGAGGCGTCGATACTCGATCATACCGCCGTAATCGCGTTTCAGGAGGGCGAGATTGATCTCTAAGGCTTCCTCAGCCTGCTTGCATCCGGCCCGCCAGCCTTCGGCCATGTATTTGTCCCACACAGCACGTTCATCCTTGTCGGCAGGCAGAAGACGATCATCCGGATCAGGTGCCTTATCGAGGGGTATGACGAGATAATCACGCCAGGTGGGTGCGATGCCGACAATCCGTCCTGGCTTTTCAATGCGGTAATATTCATCAGCGGCAACACTTTCACGCCCGCTTTTTGTAATCGTCAGGGCTGCCGTGGCATGGGTAACAACCGGTGGAACGATAAATCCGGCTTCCCGCGGAGCCTTGTAAACTACTTCATTAAAATTGAACTGCTCGGATAATTGCGCGGACTTCCGTTCGAGTTCGTCCATAATCTCATATGCCCTGCGTTCAAAGCCCGCCTGAGCAGCGTAGGCGGTGGCTGCATCCCGTAAAACCTCCACACGCTTCTGAGCAATTCCTGCACCCGCTGATGCGTGGGTCCTTCTCGCGAACTGCCCATAGGTTAATGGTACGCCGACCGCACCGCTCAATTTGTCGGGACCACCAATGAGTGGCGGCGGTTGATCAGGGGCCTGCCGGGCCATGGTACAGCCGGCAATGGTTAGACAAAGTATGACAAGCTGGATAGTGGGGCGCATGTTAAAGCCCTGTATCTTCAGGATGTGAAACGGGGCTGCGCTCAGGCCGCTTGTATCGTACGGTGAAGCTGTGGCTTTCCTGATCAATCGCCAGATGCACAAGGCCATTCGCCTGCAACAACCCATCTTCAATGATTTCATAAGGCGTACTGTTCTGGCGGTTTACAGTCACAAAATTTATAGCCCCCGAACGCTCCCCATATCTGCGGACAGAATAGCCAATGTGACTGGCAATATTTTTGATAAGATCTTCAATCGGCCCATTAAAGCTGGCCGACATAGGAGATATAAGTATTCCAGAAGGCTTCACGCCATTACTTATGGTTATTATACCGATTGGCTTCGTATTAAAGGCACCATTATCGAGGTAAACAAATCTTTTTTTATCTCTTATACTATATGAAGCATTGTCTATCATAACCCCTATGTTCTTTGTATTTATATTTTTCGACGCTGAACACGCCGAAATCACAATCACACCAATTAGAAATATAGATCGCATAAAAATTAGCTCCAATATTTGCATAGAATAGGCAAATTTTGAAGCTGCGCGCAATCCCTATTACACTGAACTAGACAATTTCGTGCGTGTGGGAATCGCCGCGCGGTCGCAGCATTTCCACCTCGATTGAAACTGGTTGAATCTCATGGGTGATCCTGCGGCCGGCGACAACACAATCCGCAGCTATTTGTGTGATTGAACGCAATGTTTCGGGCTCAAAGAATCTGGCCAGAGAGGCAAAATGTTCTGTTTCGGTGGGACTGAGATGATAGTCACCCAATCGATCCCGCAGCATGCTCGACAATTCAAGAATCTCACGCCGGGATTCGGCAAAAGAATGCATCTTTGACCACTGCTGCAACGTCAGGCGACTGCTCAGGAATGCTTCCATCATTTGTCGGGTACCGGAGGACAGGCCAGCAACGGGTGTCCGCATCTTGTCTCTGAAACTTGCTTCAATCATTGTCAGATCAGTTTTCAGCGTTACGTATGTACTCGCGTAATGATCCATAGCACTGAACATGGGTTCGAGACTGTCGAGCGCGCGACGCCTGTCATCATCAGGACGGCCAAACAGTGTATTCCCGCCAAGGACTGCGCCAGCCTGCTCCGGACGCGCTTTAAGAGCCTGCGACATCGTTGTAATTTCGCCATACGCTTTTACATGTTCAGCTATCGCCGCCACAACGAGGTCAGGACGCCTGTAGATTCTGGCCACACTGTCCTGCATTGACTGCCTGGCCTGACTTAAAAGACCGCTGGCTTCCATCTGACGTGAAACAGAACCATCAATTGTTTCCCTGAAGCACGTAACAGCAGGGATCAGCGGCTCATCCGGAACACGCCACTTTTCGCGTTCACGCTCATAATCATCATTTACTTTACTTTCTCGCATATCGCTCGTCAGCGACCGGGCGACGTCGGTTTCCGTGACGGCAAACGCTGCTGTCGCAACCGCGTGATAAACGCGCCAGTTATCCTGCAGGTGAGTCTGATCATCCGGACTGAGCTGCTTATATGCTTCACCAAGTCTTTCGGTGTCACATTCGATGCCTGCGGCGATGATGGCAGTGACTGGCAGAACGTTGCGCAGTTCATTTGCAAACTTATTCAGCTTTTCGCTGCTGCCCGTCTGTGAAAAGGCAGCGCGGCTTGAAAGATAAACGTCTTCCCGGGCGCGGTGCGTTTTAACCACACGCTCATGGTCCTGAACATGAATAAGACGATTGATTGCGGCAAACAGATCAGACGAGGGCCGGGGCAAGTCTCGTATGACTGCCGCCTTCGATCTGGTATCGCAGACAACAGGTGTAACCGTGACAGCGGTATCTGATACTGATAAAAGATGACGGGGAAACAATGTCCCACCAAAACGTTTCAAACGGTCAGAAGCAAGCCCTAGCCGGGTTCGAAGCATTGATAGCTTCGCGCTAAGGATGCCCTTCCAGTCCTGCATTGTTTGCATATCACGCCGCTGCACAAAATCCCGCACCGCGTCGGCATAATCCTGTGTGCCTCTGTAAAGAAATGAAACATCCTTCTGACGATCACGCGCCAGAATTTGCGTGAATGCTGTTTCATCCTGGAACAGGCCTTTTTCAGAGGGATGCTCCATCGGCGCGTGCGCCGAAGCAACCGCAGCAAATAGACGTACGTCTTGCCTGTGTCGCGTCAGCGCCACATAGGTCAGTTGCGCATCCATTGTATCAGAGGCGAGGATAAAGACTTTATCGACTGTTTTACCTTGCGCCTTATGGATGGTTTGCGCATAGCCGTGACTGAATGAGCGGAACCGCCTGGGTGAAAATTCGATGTGTCCTTTTGCATCGGCGTCAATTGTCAGGTTGCCACTGATCGTGTCCCGGCTGATTATAGTGGCAACAGTTCCATTTCGGAGACCAGTCTCGGCGTCGCCTTCAAGAAAAATAATCCTGTCGCCGATTGCAAAGGTCTTCGTACCTCTGCTGGTATTGATTGCAAACTCGTCAACCAGCCCGCCATTCGACTGAATGGAAGCACGGGCTGCACTATTTAGCAGCTCAACATCGGTATTCAGATGGGCGAGAATGAGTATATCCGCCCCAACCTGCCATTCATCGTTCCAGGCACGAATAAGGCAACTTACCGCATCATTTTTGTTGGGATGGAGTTCAATACATCCTCGTTCTTTATAGGCCAGGAGTGCTTCTGCGGTGCGACCGCGCGCCAGTGATACAGAAGCATCACACTGCCAGTCAACCGTCTGCCGCACAACACCCGTAAGCTCACGATAACCAGAGTGATCCGCGATACCACGAAATGCAGCACCCGACATAATTGGCTGCAGCTGGCGGTAGTCACCAAGCAGGATCAGTTTGGCACCGGCACGTGCAACCTGATCACTGATCGTTCGCATCTGCTCTGAGGAAACCATCCCCGCCTCATCGAGAACAAACACGTCCCCTTCCTGCAGCAGGTGCTTTCCAGCCCTCCAGCAATGCTCCCAGGCCGCAATTGTATAGCTGGCAATCCCACTCGACTTCTGAAGACCATCAACGGCAACACCGGCCAGCGCCGCACCGAACACGCGTGCATGACGTGCCTCGTAAGCTTCCCGCACAACATCCATAACGGTAGACTTACCGGCACCGGCATAGCCTACGACAACGCTGATACCTCTACCTGAAGTCGTGTACCGAATAACCGCTTTCTGCTGGTCGGTAAGAAAAAATCCCTTCTTATTCTCATAGTTGCGAATGGCTCGATTTACCTTCCGTTCAGGTACATAAAACGTATCAGATCCGATAAGTTTATCGATGCTTTCTAAAATCGCATACTCATTCTCAAATACCGCAAGCGTCGTGTATTTTGCATCGGCCAGTTGCTGACCGCTAACTGGATCATAAATCGGAGCACTGAGTGCTATGAGCTGGTCCGAGGCGCCGATACGCAGCTTAACGGCGTCAAACTCACTACGATCCTGCGTGAACCTGAACACCTCGCGAGCAATGTCCCTGTCATCGAATACAGACTTCTGAGCAGTCAGTTTATCCAGAATAAGCTCTGGGCGAGCAAGGATGGCTGCACGATTGAACCGTTTGATATCCTCGTTCCGTTTTCCGCGCTCCACCTCTCCGCCTTTGACAAAAATCGCGCTTGCCGCAACGCCCATATGCTCGGAAGGAACAAGAGCAATGCCCCGACTTTGATGGGATCGATGGTCGACCCGGATATCGAAGCCATGCATCGCCAGATGCTTATTCTGAACCGTGGCCCACACTTGACGAACATCATTAATGTCTGACTTGTCCACACCGAAACGCTCGTAGCTGATCGCCCCACTTCTCAGTCTTTTGACTGACCCGTCATCGTTCATGCGTGGGGAAACCGCCGGACCAAATCCGGACTCAACAAGTGGCCGGGTCTGTATCATCACATGAATATGCGGGTTACCCTGTACATTATGAAACGCCCAGTCAGCAATCAGTCCTCGAGAACAGAATTGTTCCTCTATGAAATCCCTGGCGAGAACGATATTCTCGTTCTTTGACAGTTCGATCGGCAATGCGAATTCGATTTCATTCGCGAACCGTGCGTTAACTCTGGAATTCTCAATTTCAACCAGGGACCAGAATTCAGCCGAAGCTGTATGCGCGTCTTTCTCAGCCAGTGATTTAACCCAGGCGGGGGCATCGATCGGAATAGAAAACTCAGAGTGTGCAACGTCGGGCTTGCTGGTAAAATCCGCAGTCGTACCGGTGGCCTGATTTTCCATTCTTGCCGCATGACGATAGGCAGCAGATGCAACAGCACTTCTACCGTTCCCGCGCCCAATTGTCTGGACTTTGAGATGATAAATCGCCATGCTCAGTTTTAGCACAGTTCAGTTTTGCAAAAAACTGGTAAGTGCGCCTTTAGGCCTCCGGGGCTCGTGTCGAATTCGGCACCAGACACTAAGTCTGTCAGAGTGGACCAGCAAAGCTCAGAAATCACATTCAGTTCCGTCACGCTCTGCAGTTATCAGGACGAATCTGATTGATAAGGGCTGCCCCACACCGTGTGCCTTGAGTGACGGCATGTCTTTCGTTTTGTTGCGCGAGACGCGGATTCAGAGTAAGTATATCGACCCCAAAAGACGACATGAGAGGAGTTTATATTTTATGGCTCGCAATAAATCATTTCGTACTTCGTCCGATATTAACACTGAAATTATCGCTTTGACGGCTTTACTTATGGAAGCAAAAGCAAAGGAGTCTCAGCAACTCGGGGAAATCGCTCTGAAATTTGGCCTCGAAAAAATCGAGCGCAAGGAGCTTGAGCAGGCATTTAAGGAATTGGCGGCGCGATTTCAGGTTTCTCCGGATAAGTGAGTACACACGTCTTTATAATCGCACTGTGAATGCGAAGGCAGCACTCAGAATGCTTACCAGAAAAGCTCGCGCTAAAGAAATGCGCCAGAGGATTCACCTCGGCGGCCTGGCCGTGAAAGCTGGCCTTCACGAAGTGGACGACGCTTTTCTGCTCGGTGTTTTGATAGATGCAGCTGAGCGGATCAATGACCCGATATTTTTTGAGAAAATGAGATTAATAGGAATGAAGGATTCCGAACGTGATCAGGAAAGAGCCCTCCCCTGACTGGCCTTTTTACAGGTTACTTAGTGCCATACTTTTAATCATGAGTGTGGCTGCCTTTATCTTTGGGGATCTGATAAAGATATGGCCGAACCAGCAAACAAGCATGACTGTCTATGAAGCTGGTATTTGTTTTTTTCCTGTTTTCGCTTCAAGATGTACCGCACTGATCGTCGGGCATGGCGGGATAGCGCCAGCGAAGATTGTAAATTATCAACTGATGGTTTTGTCTCCACTGATCGGTCTGATTGGTCTGTGGGGTTTCATTCTTTGGTTCCATAGCATTCGTATTAAAGTATTTGTCGTGCATAACGGCCTGACTGTCGGAGGCATCAATGATCTTTTGGCAGCTGCACGTCGTGAACAGGAATCAAGTCAGTATCCCGATATAAAAGGGCTGCATTTTTTCAATGGCTGGCATCTTTCCCTGAACCGTGAAACGCTGCATTTCAACGTCATTGGGGCAACAGGCGGCGGTAAAACGCTCATCATAATACGTCTGATTTATGGGGCAGTCGAGCGACAGGATAAAGCGATAGTCTTCGATCACAAAGGGGATTATACGGCTCTCATTCCGCCTGCAAACGTCAATGGCACCGATCATCAGCCGATCATATTAGCGCCCCAGGATGCTCGTTCGCACGTCTGGGACATAGCCGCTGATCTGGAAATAGAACAGGACGCCATCGAGCTCGCCACCCGCTTAATTCCTGAAGAAAGACACGCGAACAGTTTCTTTAGCGACAGTGCAAGAGCGGTCCTCGCCGCCTGCATCGTTAAGCTGATGGACATAAAACCTAAAACCTGGACCTGGAAGGACCTGCTTGATGAAACCCGTCAGGATAACGGGACGCTTCTGGCAACGACACTGAAATACAGCATGGGTGCGTCCCGGTTCATGGAGGCAGACCACCGGCAGGTTATGTCCACTTTATCATCACTTGAAACACGGATGGGCCTGCTCAATATGCTGGCGGCTGCGTGGCCCTCCTATGCCGGTCTCAAGCTGTTTTCCATCCGCAGATTTCTTTCTGATGCGACCCCGTTCGGGACTGTTATTGTTCGCCATGACGGACAGTTTTCAGCCCTGTCTGACGCCTGGATTTCATCTTTGTTCGCCATCGGCATGAACACGATTAAGGATAGCAAAACATTGAGTGATGACCCTTCACGCCGGATATGGATGTTTCTGGATGAATGGGCACAATTGCCTAAGATTGATGAGTTCCCGACTTTCATTACAGTTGGTCGAACGAAAGGCGTCTGTGTCGTAATGGGCTTGCAGGACGTCTCACAAATTTCGGAAAAATATGGTCAGGACGCACTCCAAACAATTATGGCGTCAGTGGGAACGAGCGTAATTGTTCATGTCAATCACGGAGCCACTGCGCTGGCACTGGAACGCATGTTCGGACGTACGTCCTACTCGCACTGGACAAGGCGTCCCCTGGGCACCAATGGCGCAATGCAATGGTGCGAACAACATTATCAGGAGGAGCCATTTAAAGCACCAGAGTTCTCGCAATTGTTGTTCGCGGACAATCAGGGTGTCAGAGCGCTCATTTCAGGACTCGGTGACAGTCTTTATAAAGTGCTTATCCCTATGGATACTTCTTTTTCCCGATCATATCGCAAAGGGGCTGAACCCGCGTCGTGGACAACGAAGTTCACGGTAACGGGCAAGTTTAAAACGGATGCCGAGATTAACAGTTATATAAATGCACGCAATCAGGGACATGCAACCCCGCGTAACCAGGACGAATAGAACCTCGGGAATGGAGCAGACACTAACGCTGTTGCTTCAGACCACCGTTCATCCGTTGACGGGCGCACCGCCACTGGAGACCTTACTGGCTCGTCTGCACAAGAAATATTTGCTAGCAATTTATAGCGATTATAACAATCATTGCTTCTTGATATTCCGTCAGGCGATGGCGTATCATCACGATGATTATATCAAAGGGCGTTGATTATCGTCGTCCTTTCGGTTTGAGGTTTTAACTTTGCGGACGAATAACACGGACGATAAGTCGGTTATACAATCCAACGAACTGCGTAAGCGTATAGCGTCGTTTTTGCTATCCCTGGAAGAAGACCTGAACATAAGCACCTATTCGATGGGGCATGTCATAAAGGATGAGGCCACAAAGGGCGACACAGGCAGATTTTCTTTAACGACAATATTTGCGGCTCAGAAAGGCGGGGTCAATCTTCAGCTCCGGACGATTGACCTGATAGCCCGTGCCTTAGACACATCTATTGCTCAATTGTTCATGGGTGAAGAACTACCGCCTGACTGGGCAGTTACCTACACTGAAGAAGACTGGCGCAAACATGTAGCATCGCGGATACGTGCCGAAAAGAAGGCGCGTCAATGGACGGGGCATGAATTGGCCAGTGAGTTGAACATATCAATTGCGCAATATAATAATATGGTTGCGGCCACGACCAACTTTCGCATCGATACACTCGCATCGATCGCAGATGGCCTTAATTTGCCGATCACTGATTTTCTGTTTGGCCCTTTTCCTGAAACGGAGAACAACACTGACGACATATATTCTCTGAATGCGGCGGACGGATTTCGGCACCAGATTGATGACGATAAGCGCAGACAGGCAGTCTTGACTGGCCAGACTGCAGGCGTTTGAATTCTGATGATGGGTAAAAGAGCCCTGTATATCTGGTAGCAGAACTGGCTTATCGCCTGATTTCCGGTTCGTCACTGTAAGTACTGTTTTACAGAGTTGACGCGCAGCCTGAAAAACAGCGGCTGAGGTCCCATTGATCAGACAGGCTGATCGACCGGTTTGGTGGGTTTTCATCAGCCGGCTCCTGTCTGACTGGCCCGGAACACCAGTCTTTTAAATCCGACTGAATAATGCTATAATAAACCCGGAGTGGAGGGCAGGATTAGACCCGCCCTCCCCTTCCTTAGATGATGAAACGAATCCGGAGCGTTATTGACCAGCTGCTCCGGGTTCTTCTCATTTCCAGTGTGATGCTCAATGGCAAATACCACATAGCAGTCACCTCCAGGTTGAGAGCAAAGCCGTTGCCTCGGTCGCGGTGGCTCATCCTCCGCGATTGCACCGGCTGGGTCGGCGCAGCTGCTTCTGCTCTCAAAACGATAAACGCGTTGTCATCGTTATCGCACGCTGTATTTCGTCAAACGGACAGCGTCCATGTACAGGTCGTACAAATACTATCCTTCTTTCCAGCATTGGCGCGCATCCTGAAAAATTGCCCGCTTATCAGATAAAATCATGATGCAGCCGACTACCAGATTAATAATCCTAACGACCTCTGGCTATGAGACGTCCTTCATGCGCACTATAAAAACCGCTGCTGATGTCCCGTTGATCGCTCAGGCTGATCGACCGGTTTGGTGGGCTTTCATCCTCAGGTTCCTGTCCTGATCGGCGCTAAACACCAGCCTTTTAATTCCGTAGGAATAATGCTATATTGCGCCCGGAGTAGAAGGCAGGCTTTAACCTGCCTTCACTTTGCTAGAAAATGACGTGGACCCGGAGCTTCAGCGTCCAGCCGCTCCGGGTCTTTCTCATTTCCAGTGTGATGCTCAATGGCAAATACCACATTGCAGTCACCTCCGGGTTGAGAGCAAAGCCGTTGCCTCGGTCGCGGTGGCTCATCCTCCGCGATTGCGCCGGCTGGCTCGGCGCAGCTGCTTCTGCTCTCAAAACGCATAAACGGGCTGTCATCGTTATCGCGCGCTATATGTCGTCAAACGGACAGCTTCTGTGTACAGGCCATACAAATACTATACTGCGCTCCAGCGTTGGCGCGCATCCTGAAAAATTGCCCGCTTATCCGATAAAATCATGATGCACCAGACTACCAGATTAACAATCCTGTCGGCCTCTGGCTATGAGACGTCTTTCAGGTGCGCACTATGAAAACCGTTGCTGAGGTCCCATTGATTGGACAGGCTGATCAAGCGGTTTGGTGGTTTTTCATCCGGCGATTTCTGTCTGATTGGCGCCGAACACCGGTCTTTTAAATTAGTAAGAATAATGCTATATTGCGCCCGGAGTAGAAGGCAGGCTTTAACCTGCCTTCTATTTCCTTAGAAAATGACCCGGACCCGGAGCGTTATTGAACAGCTGCTCCGGGTCTTTCTCATTTCCAGTGTGATGCTCAATGGCAAATACCACATAGCAGTCACCTCCGGGTTGAGAGCAAAGCCGTTGCCTCGGTCGCGGTGGCTCATCCTCCGCGATTGCGCCGGCTGGTTCGGCGCAGCTGCTTCTGCTCTCAAAACGCATAAACGGGTTGTCCTCGCTATCGCACGCTGTATGCCGTCAAACGGGCAGCTTCCGTGTACAGGCCATACAAATAATATCCTTCTTTCCAGCCTTGACGCACATCCTGAAAATTGCCCGCTTATCAGATAAAATCATGATGCATCCGACTACCAGATTAATAATCCTGCCGGCCTCTGGCTATGGGACGTCATTCAGCTTCTTTCTATCAAAACCGCTGCTGAGGTCCCATTTATCGGACAGGCTGATCAAGCGGTTTGGTGGTTTTTCATCCGGCGATTTCTGTCTGATTGGCGCCGAACACCGGTCTTTTAAATCAGTAGGAATAATGCTATATTGCGCCCGGAGTAGAAGGCAGGCTTTAACCTGCCTTCCATTTCCTTAGAGAATGAATCGAACCCGGAATCGCAATTGCCAGCTGGTCCGGGTTCTTTTCATTTCCAGTGTGATGCTCAATGGCAAATACCACATAGCAGTCACCTCCGGGTTGAGAGCAAAGCCGTTGCCTCGGTCGCGGTGGCTCATCCTC